>Ga0316585_10000001_pt1 | contig 37787 bp, 61 predicted proteins | sample S_170502SCrBrC_D_FD_204517 | JGI IMG/M metagenome (GOLD analysis project Ga0316585, IMG submission 204517) | Rhizosphere microbial communities from salt marsh grasses in Alabama, United States - S_170502SCrBrC | ecosystem: Host-associated > Plants > Roots > Rhizosphere | place: USA: Alabama...
AAATTTTATTTTCTTTTTCTAATCCAAGAACACAGCCAGATAAATATTTTAATATGTCATTTTGTTTGACTATTAAATCGGCTTCTTTTTGTTTAAGTCTATCTGCTATATATTCTTTTATATCTGGCTCTTTCATTAATTTATAGGCCTTATTTTTTAAACCATTTGCAGATTTAGAAATATATCCTGCTTTTCGTGCGGCATCAGTTGCATTCAGGGATATTATATAATAATCACAAAATAGCTTTTTACGTTCGGTCAACATCTATATCTATCTCCTTTCATGCTATTATACCATAAAGAGGGTGTTACTTTAAAATAACACCCTCTTATCGTTTAATTACTTAAAAATTACACTCCCCCCACCATGATACATAGCTTAAAGATCATGGTTTGAATATCTCCTTAATATATATGTTTACAGGTAATTGAGTCGGATATTTTGAATCATAAAATAATTGAAATTCAATTATTTTCTTAATTGTATATAATACATATAAAGTAAAACTTTTATTGACTAAAAACTTACGTTTGGGGTTATATTCTTCTCCAATTTCTTCAATTAAATGATAACTAAAGTCATTTAAATGTTTTTCAAAGTTATGATCAATTAAACAATTATCCATAAGTGTTTTCAATCTATTATAATTAATTTCAGATATTTCTAAAAAACAACCAATATATTCCGAATTATTCGAATATGTTATTTTTCCTAAAGGCAAATATTTCATTTTTGGCTCCTTTGAAAAGTCAACATATGGACATGTATTAAGTATTTCACATTTCATACAATTTTTAAGTTGTTTATTCAAGTCCGTTGGATATTTACATTTAAATAAACTCATAATTATATCCTCACCCCATTGATCCACGATTTTATAGCACCCGTCAAAGATTTTTTTCTTTTTTTAGAATCTATAAATTTAATTTCTTTGTAAATTCTAAAATCAAAATCTTTATTTTCAATTTTGTCCATTAATTCATTAATAAACAAAGTTGGTAAACCTTCACAAAATTCGACTTGAATTATTGTATTTTTATAAAGCTTTAATTTGAATATTATGAAGTCATCTTCATATTCAAATTTTAGCTCTAAATCCTTTTCAGTTTTTTTTATATCTGTTAAAAAAAAACCATTGTTTTTTTTAACAGATATATCTATCTGTAATTCATTAAGTGCCGATAAATCATATAAAGGCTGTATATTACCTTTATAAATATTTGTTTCTATTCCAGGACGTAAAAAATATTTATCATCAATTATAATACGCCCATCTCCTTTCAATATTTTAAGATCTTCATTTGTTTTATCTCGATCTACAAAAAATGTACAATTCGTCATATAAAATACCTCCTATTTTAATATTTTATCTATATCTTCATCTGACATAGGTTTACCATAATTAAGTTTGGTAAGCACATTATCCAAAACTGTTTCTGTTGGCTTAGTTTCGTTTTGTTTTTTTTTCTTATCTTCTAAATCTGTATAACACTTCATAAATTCCTCATATTTTTTGTTATATATTTTGTATAATTTTTTTGAATTAAAATAATTCAAAATTATAAAAACCACTGCAATTACCCAGATAATTATTATTATTTTTTCCATTTCTAATCTTCCTCCAAAATAAATTTTTGTGGGATATACAATATCCCACGTTTTTATAATAATGCTTTTTTTATAGTATTTTTAACATTATTCCAAATGCCGGTCAATTCAGGGGCCTTAACAGATACACAATTATCTTTTTTGTCAAATACTACTATAGCATCATTAAAGTATTTTTTTGTTTCAAACCTATAATTTAAGTTGTTTTTCTCTGTCCACTTGTGAAAGTCATAAAAATCAACAATCTTTTTCATAATTTTTCAATCTCCTTAAATTTATTTAAATGTTCCTTGGCTATGATAATTATATCATGATATAATTATCATAGCAACACTTTTATAGTATATTTCTTGTGTATTTCTTAAAATATTGATATCTTCCTATTTCCTCAATATCTTCGGGCGATATTGGAAGATAAAATAATTCATCTGTTTGTGCTTTAATACCTGGCTTCTCATAAATTATTCCATGTACCATAGCATACGGTGTAATTTCTTGGGTAAGAAGCTTAATAAAACTTCTTTTTTTTATTGTGTAAAATTTTAATTCATCATAACCTTTTACTAAGTCCAGTAATTCATCTTGTAGAAGATTATACCAGGCAATATAAAATCTATATTGCGTATATAATTTATCATTTCTTTTCATGTTTTTTAAAATTTTCATTATCCCCATCATAAACCTCCTCTATATCTTTTCCAAATTCTCTATTATACAGTTTTTCAATAAAACGTGTCTTATAAGGGCACATTTTATTAGGGCAGTCGTCATTTACTAATTGGGTTCTACACCCATTACAAAATTTCATTTATCTTATCAACTCCTTTACATGGTATTGCATAATAATTATCAGGTATCCAGACCGGCAACTCATCATCAAAGCCACCGGTTGCCTTACCACATTCAGTTACTTTTTTCCAGGCACTGGCTTACCTGCTTTTTTAATTTTTGCTATCAATACATTATGAGTATCTTGCATTGTATTACCTTCCATATACTTTGTAAATGCGTCATAATCCACTTTCATCCAGTCATTTTTAGTTGGAATACTATAAGCTACTTTAATTAGCTCATCTAGATAATCTATGTCAAATCCTTTATCTTTAGCAATTGCAAAATATCTTTTTAACTGAGGCGGAGTTACTTTTCTTTCGTCCTTAGCTGGAGTTACTTTTTTTCCGTCCTTGGCTGATTTATTTCCTTGATTATTTTGTCCAGTTTGTACAGCTGCTTTGTTGTTATTTCCGGTATTTTTTCCATTATCTTTTTTATCATTTCCACGAAAATTATTTTTATCAAAGTCACTATCTATAAGATCAGTACTTGGAAGTCTTAAAATAGCTGTTAAAGCATATCTTCTTGTATATGACTTAACAGCACCTTCACTTTGTACCATGTTGGCCATTAACTGCAACTTTTCTACATGTTCAATTCTACTAAAATCAATTTCAATATTTCTCTGATTATCGCCTGCACAATCGTACCAATGACCAATGATTTTGTCTGAAAATATTTCTAGATCTAAATCTAAATCATACATATCTAAAGCTGGAAATAAATATTTTTCAATTGTCGATAGACTGTAAAATCCTATTGTATTAGTTCCCTTTATATTGTCTAATTCTTTGGTTTCCTTTAAATTTTCAAATACATATTTTTTAACCAATGATATTCTTTTATTAAAGCTTAAATCTTTTTTTATTTCTTCAGTTTTATTTGTAGTCATAAGATCAATCCCCTTTATATTTAATAATAGTCTAATGTTCCTTAACCATGATACTATTATATCATAGGATAATTTATCCGTCAACTACTTTTTATTTTATTTTTTGAATTTATTTTTTCAAGTATTAGTTTTTTTCGATCTTTTAATTTATTAATCTTTTCTAGATAATCCTGCCTTTTATTGAATTCCTTAGCAAAATTCATTCCTTTTTTTATTATTCTTGTGTTCTGGACCTGCGAATTTAATTCGTTTATTTGATCCTGTATAGACATTGTCTGTATATTTTCGTAATAAGCATGATAATGCTTATTACAGAACGGACAAACAAAGTATACTTCAAACTTACCGTCAACTTCTGGACCTACCTTTACATTTAAAGAAAATTCTTTATCACAATCTTTATTTTCACATTTTACTCTTTGTAATGCCATTGTTTATCTTTCCTCTCTTTTCAATCAAAGCTTTTAATAAATTAAACTTTCCAAGGTTTTCATTGGTCAAATTTACAATTGTTTTATCCTTGTCCCAAATTAAAATTTCTTTTTTGAAATTTTACCCTTCAAACAAATTATATATTCCATAATCAATTAAAACTTTATTTATAATTCTATAGTATCTATAACATTCATTACATTTATACTGCCCAATTTTTGAATTTTCTGATTCCATATATAAAAATCTTTTAAGTTCACCTTTACAATTTGGACATATAATTACTTGTTTTTGTACTAAATCTTTTTTATTCATTTCCTATAATCTCCTTCCTTTCTAATTTTTCGATACAATTAACAGCATATTCTAATTTGCCTGATAATGTTAATTTTTTGTTATCTATCTGTATTATTTTTTCTAACCTTTTTAATGTATCTAACATTTTTCCTTGAAGCGTATAATATGCATTATACGCCGGTTCTCCGCCCATTTTATAAATAAAAATTTCTATTTTAATTAAATTCTCAATCATTTTAACTGACATTATTTATCATTCCTTTCTTTGATAAGCTTTACAACGTTCAGGAAAAGCACACATTGAAGTTCCAAAATGTTTACATGTTTCGAAACAACTTCTTTTATTTTTGTTCCTTCCTTCCAATTCTTTAGACTTCTGTATCATGGCACCAAGTTGTATTAATTCCTTAAATCCGCAATTAATTGCGGATTCCAATGCTTCTAATAATTTCTTAGCTTCCTCAGGCCCGCAATTTTTACTATTACGACATAATTGCCAATAGTCTACAAGAATACCTTCGCCTATATCGTCGATTTCTTCACATAATTCTTCGTATTCTTCGCATAATATGCCATACGCCTCATGCCGTGACTGGAACGGCGGAAATTTATCATTAGCCGCCTTTAATTCGTTTTCAATTAGTTTTTTCAATACCAACATTTAAAAAACTCCCTTATTATTTTATTTGACAAATTGCGTTCCCATATTCTCCGATGACAATTATAAATTCATTATTGTTATCATCTTTTAATTTGTAAATATTTTGCCTACCACCATCTATGATAGTTTTAAGTTCATATCCTTCTGTTATGTTATTATTTTTTTGGATGTCTGCTGAAGAACACCCACTGAAAAGCATTAATATCAAAACTAATAATATTATCTTTCTCATTACAAAACACCTTCCTCATTATAGTCTTAAAAAATCTAAATCTTCCTTTAACAACTGACATCTGTATCCGCTGTTTAGTTCTTCAAAAAATTTAGTACCATTATAAAATGTCCTTTCAAGATCCAAATACCCTCCATTTTCTTCTTGAATTCTTAATATATCTGGATACCACTCTGAACCATAATAACCTTTTATATTTTTTTTCAATATTGCCTTTATCGTCATTTAAACACCTCCTCAAATTTTAAATTCAAAACTTTTAATATATTTTTAATATCCTTTTCACTAAATCCGTTCCTTCCTATAATTTTTCTGTAAAGGGAATCTTGTTTGATTCCCATTAAATCTGCCATTTCTTCAAGTTTAATATTGTTTTTAGAAAATAATTTATAAAAATGATCTTTTCTATTCACGCTCCCACCCCTTTACAAATAGTAGCAATTAATATTATCGTCAATGTCTTCGTCTTGATCACCGGTTTTACAATTACACCTTGATTTTTTGCAATCGATACAAATGTATTCAAAGCAATATACACAGCAATATAAATTATCTTTAAACAAATAATTTCCACATGTAAAACAACATTCTATTGAAAATTCATCACATATCCAATTAATAAAATCATCATAGTATTTAATATTATAAAGATTAAGCTCAAGTAATTCATCTTTGAGTGAATTTAATTCACTCAAATCCTTCTCATATATAACGTTAATTGGATTATCGTTTTTTTTTATAAATTTTTTATATGCATTTAATATTTTACTCATTTCCTTCACTTCCTCTATTTATATTCTCTTCTAAAATTTTTTTGATTCTTTCTAATCTTTTCTTACATTTGTTGCACCCTAAACATAGATTATCTTGTTTTATCCATCCTTTAATCAAAACACAATAAACTAGTTTATTATCCAAACAAATCACTCCTTCTTGTTTTTTAGAAAGGGACTTACGTCCCAACATTTTAAAGCCAATCTTCTTTTCTTGAACCTTCTTTAAATTTCTTTTTTTTAGTATCATAGGTATCAAAACTATCTATAGAATATTCGTCTAATTCTTTATTGTCATTTACATTTTTTTCTTTCTTTGTTTTTCCGATAATAATTTTATTTTCAAGATAACTATCATCATAGAAATTAATATCATTTTCTTTTTTATTTTTATTCCATGGCCACATTAAATCATCTCCTTTATGCAATTTTTTTATATTTATTTATCCAATCAACGGCTTGGCTAAAGCCGATTAGATGTCTTTCATATTTTGGCTTACGTCCAGCTATTTTAGTTAATTGATTGTATTGCTTGACGGTACACTGTCCGCCGTCTTTAATTCCAAAAAACATATCTACATTTAGTGAAATTAATTCATAAGCTTCCTTGCCAGTATAAAATTTCTTTTTTCCTATTGTTCCAAAATCAAATTCAGTGTCCAATACGTCAAACATATCATAAATTAATTCTTTTTGCTTATTAGTCACAAGATCAATCCCCTTTATAATTTTATTTTAATGTTCCTTAACTATGTTTACATTATATCATAGGATAATTTATCCTGTCAACACTTTTTTAAATTATTTTTAAAAATAAAAAAACCCCGATTTAACAGGGTTCTTTGTTATTATTTTATTCATACATAATGTTTAAACCATATTGTTTGGCAACCTCATGCTCTATTTTGCATCCTCGTGTTTTTTCCCATCCTTTTGCAAAATATACAATATTGCATAAACACATATTTTCAAGACTTTTCGCCAAAAAACATAAAGGTATTTGTTCAACTCCTCTTTCTTTCATCGCTTTATCGCTATACCATTCATCAGTAAATAGTGTGTTTATAAATTTATATCCTTTTTCTTTAAATAGTTTTATTGCCTTTTCTCTAGTTTCTTTTATTTCTTTTTCTGTCTTTCCAGCCATTGGTTGACTTATCATTACTTTCATATAATTTAATCCTTTCTTCTGAGCTTCAATAAATTATCAAATGATATAAATTGGCTATGGTTCTTAAACCTAATTTTAAATTTAGGAATTCTTTTTTTATTACAAATACTAGGTTTCAAAACTTTTTTTACTTTTTTCCCATTTTGTATTGTAATTTTTCTAACATTTCCAAAATTACTTATTTCATATCTTATATTTTTACTTAATATATCTTCGTCTATTACAATTTCTTTATATTCTTCTTGTTTATCCATTTCTATTCTTGCCCATATCTTTGTAATATAAAATTAGCCGATTGGACAACTTTATCGTTCTTTTTTGATTGTCGGCTCAATTCTTCATTTTCCATAGCCAAATGATAGTTTTCTTCTAATATACCTTTGGCCAATTTTTTAGCCATTTCAATTATTTCATTAAGTATTTCTTCATTTACATTTAATTTTTTCTTTATATCATTTCTAAAATCTTCAATATTATATTCCCTCGTAATTTCACACATCTTATCCTCCATAATTAAATTATTTTTTTTGTGTCTTGATTATTACCTCAAATCCTTTTTTCTTTAACTTGGCCATTAATTCATCTGCATTTTTCTTATTACTAAATGCTCCGGCCTGGACTAAATACAAAATATCTGATTCTGGTTTTGGCTTTTGAATCTGAACCCCATATCTTTTGAGTATATAGGAAGCCACAAAAAAAGTAGCCTTATCAAAGTATGCTTGTGTTTGCCCCATTTTGCAATCGTTTCTATTGTCACCAAAGAATAATTCAAGATATTTTACCTTGCAATTCTCTGGCGTATCCCTATGCAAAGCGTAATTATCATTTAAAGTTTTTTTTGATTTTTTTTGGACGATACCACGATTCACCAGGCTAAAAGTACTACAATAATCCTTTAGAAATTGTGTACAAAATGCATAATCACTATGAGATTTCGGTGTATGGATACTTAAAAGCCATTCTGCACCATTGGCAATCTTATTATAAGCATTACAATGAATCGAATAAACTTGTAAGCTCTTAGCTTCCTTGGCTATATCAGACATCTTTTTTGCCCTTACAGGCAAGCTAACGGTTTTATCTGTATACCTTGTCAAATAAACTTTTTTAAAAAACGGCCTAACAAATTGGTAAACAGCTTTACCAAATCTTAAATTGTAATCCTTTTCTTTTGTCCCATCGTAAAATATGCACCCAGGATCATTGCCACCTAACCATGTCCGAAATCTAAATAAAGCACGTCTTCATTGACGGTTAAATCATGTTTGATAGTGCTTAATCCTGATAATTCGAACCACATAAAATCACTTCCTTTCTTATTTTTCTGTAAATAAACATATTTTAAAATTTCTATACTTCCAAGGACTTATTACATAAAAAACAGTATATTTTACATGTAGACACAATAAACAGTTTTTAGACTGTGTACTTAAAACATTTTTTCTTACTGATATTAATTTCATTCATGATATCAACCTTTCTATAAAGTATCCTTGTTATCTGGACTATTAATAATTCCAAATGCAGTCAAGCATAAAAGAATAAAGTCTATTGTGTGTCGTATTACTTCTTGCTTGATTCCTATTGCTTCATATAAACCCCATTCACCCAATAGTAACAACAATGCACTGGCTAAAGCACCCCGCAGAACCTTACTTTTTAGTCTATTTTGTAAAGTTCCTTTTCCAAGTAAAGAATTTAATTCAGTAGCTTTTTTTAGAGCTTCGTCCAGTTGTTGTGTATCAACTTTCACGTTTAATTTTAAGTCTTCTATTTTCAAAATAAAAACTCCTTTCTTATATCGGAAAAAATATTTTAAGAATCGCAATAACTATTGCACTACTTGCCGCAATCGTACCAGTTACCACGCCGCCAATGGCCGTGATTGTTTTAATACTCATTTCCGATTTTTTCAGCTGTAAACTTTCAATACAAAATTTACGGTTTTTTTTACAATCTTCAGCATTGACTACATCCTCTAGTTTTTCTTCAATTTTTTCAATTTTGTTTTCAAATCTGTCAAATCGATCGTTCATATCCTGACGAAAATTATTAAAATTATCTTGAATTATTTTTATTAATATTTCATTATCTGGCACCGTATTATCCACCTTTCTTATTTATTTGATAAAGTCCTCGGATCTGATTGTAACAACCGGAACCGAGGACCTGGAACATTAAACAATTATATATAAATGAAACTAATCCCGTTACCGGAATCGAACCGGCAACCCTAAGGTATTCCTAATTTATTACGGGACAACTAATTAATTAGTGTATTTTTGTGGGATTGTGTATTTTCGGATTTCCCACGAACCCTATAGGCCCATACACTAAGCCGCAAGCCTTGATATCATAGTCGTTGGCTTACGCAACCTGTTTAAAAACTATGTTGGTTCGAGTGGGGAGAATGGGATTTGAACCCGTCTATTTTAAATTAAAGCTTTTATAATCAGCTAAATTATTACTTACATATAATTTAATAATAGATTTTATTTTCTTTTAAGTCTTTACTATATCGTCATATAGCCAGTTTCAAAAATGTTTTACCATATAAACTATTCCCCAAATTAAATGTATATCTCACCCTAACCCCCTTTGATATACTTGGTAATTGCTACGCCCTCTCATTACCTCCCACAATTATAATATAATTTCTGATATCTTTATACTTAGAATTGGACAATAAAATTATATCATAAAAGTCTACCTTTTGTCATTATTTTATCTTTAAATCCTATAAAACGGTATAATTTTATTATAAATTTGCCTTAAATTGAACATAATTTGCCTTAAATTGCCTTAAAATAATTTAATTCCTTGCCTTTCTTTATCAATATAATTTTTCTTTTCTAATTTATAATAATTTTCGAGAAAAATTTCTACATCTACTCTTTTCATTATTTTTGGAATTTCTATGCATTCAATTGATTCGCAATCATAAAATGTAATACCCATACTTTCAAGTTTTTTTAATGTTTCATCCATTTTTTTTAATAGCTTATCCCATTTAGGAATAAACTCTTCTTTTCTTTTCTTTGATATGTTAGGCTTACCAAACCATATTGAACCTTTGGTAAACTTAACTAATAATTCATTATATTCCATGGCTAAATTAATTATTTCAATTATTCTCATTTTAACATTCCTCCAGTTTAATGTTCCTTGACTATGATTATCTTATCATGCATCATTATATAAGTCAATATATAAATTTAACGGGTAATCACCGGTGTTGTTACGGGTATTTAAAATTTATCACCGCCATTGATATAACTACCTTACGGGTATTACGGGTATTTTTTTATATATAAAAAAAAAATAATAATAGTTTTCCAAATATATACAAACTATAATAATATATAATGTATATAAAGAAAAATCACCCGTTACCCGTAAAATCCTTTGAAAGTATTGAAAACACTAGCCGGTAAACCACCGGCAGTCCAAATTTAACCACCGTTTTCTACACGTATACACCCGTAAAAAAAAATAAGCCTCGCGGCTTATAAAATTAAAAAGGTTCATTCTCCAAAGTATAGTCAGGTAAATGTTCAACTTGATTGTATTTTCTACTTACAAAAAATTTATATTGTTTTAAAGCTTTATTATAATCAAATTTTACCCTAGTTTTTTTGAGTTCTTTGCCTAATGAAATTTTATTAAGCAAATTTTGTGGTGGTAATTCTGCGAAAATTTCGCCTGCTGTTTTCCATTGCCCATTTTTTTCACTTGGGTTTAGATCCCAAACATCTTCTATGATTAATATTTTTTCAGGTTTATTAATATACTGCGAATTAATTTCATTAATTGTTTTTATTTCATCCATTTCAAATTTATATGAAATCCCTTTTAGATATAATGAATACATGTATCCCCATAACATATCAATATCAATCTTAGTTTCTTTATCGAAATCAATACAATTAATTGTCAAATACCTTCTTGTACCTGTCAAATCTCTAAGGTATTCATTGTCATTTGTTGTTGCTGTAAGACAACAACGGCGTTTTACTGTAATAGCAGCCGCGGCATAAGGCAAACGAAATTTATCCCGACTGGCAGTAATAAAATTCTTCATTGCTTCCTGATCCGATTTTTTAAATGTTGTCGCAATTTCACCCATTTCCAACATTATGTTAGAAACTGTTTCCATAATCGAATCTTTATTGTTTAAATCTAAACTTCTACCTTCTAGAAAATAAGTATGTTTTAATTTTTCTGGAAGTAAATTTTTAAGCCATGTTGTTTTGCCTATATGCTGTCCACCTTTTAAAACTAATATATAATCACTTGCTATCATATCGTCGTCTTTGGAACAGCCGACATAAATCATTTGTAATAAAAATTTACCAATAAATTTATTTTTCCACTCATCGTCACTTTTTAAAGTTTCTGCTAGTTTTTTAAAAATTTCCTTGTCAGGATTTTTTAAATAATACCTATGTGCTTCTTTTAAATAATCTTCCCATGGATTATATTTGTTTCTTCTTCCAATAAGTGTTAAATTTGCCAGTAATCTTTTATCTGTCATTTTTAAATCTTGAATTATACATAAATTTTCTATATGAGATTTAATATTTTCTAATACATCAATGTATTTATTATTTAAAAATACTTCATAATCCATTTTTATTACATTATATTTAATTGAATAATTATAATGATTTAATAAGCATGATATATTTTGTTCGACTGGCAATGGTGTAATGTCCTTAATTGTAGGCCCATTTTGGTCCGGAAATTCAAGAAAATATTCTGACATTCTTTGAGTTTTTTTAGATCCATTTTCACCTAATGGATCTACATATTTTACGAAAGTATAATCTGGATCCCATTTTACAGATTTTAAATCTAAGTTTTCCACTTGTTTATCCACAGGTTGTGGATTAATTATTTTTTTTGCCCAATCAAGCGCTTTGTCAAAATTACCCCCGAATTTTGATTCTTTGATTAAATCAAAAGAATCATGACAATGATAATCATTCAATGGATCGGATCCATGATTGCTATATAAAAATACGGCCGGATTGTTGCGCTGATCTGGATAGACTACGGCTCCATGTTTACTACTACCTAAAGAATATGTATACCGGTCTCCTTTTCTATCAATATATATATCCGATAAAAATTCTTTTATACATTGATGAATATTATATTTTGTACAGAATTTTTTTATAATACTTTGATCTTTCATCTGGAAAGGTGATATTTTTATTTCTTGTTTTTTATTAATTGTATTTTCTTTGATAGTATTTTCCTTAGTTATATATTTTTCAATGTCCAAAAATTTGCCTTTATTATGTTTTAGTATATATTCGCCATTTTTTGGTATATTTGGTAAAAACATTAATTGATTAAATTTTACGCTGGCCTGATCTACTTCTCCATTAGGATTATTTTTATTTTGCAATGAAAAACCATTATATGTTATAATATTGGTAACTATATCGACATAATTATGTTTATTGTCAATAAGTACATTAATAGGAAAAAAAATTCTAAGTTTTGTGTGTTTAGGTGAATGTGAAAAACTAGTATGTAATAGGTATTCTGTATTATCAAATACCTTTAATTTTTCCCAAATTTTCTCATCACAATTATCAATATCCAAAGCTATTAAATTCCTATATAATAATGCATCATCACCATTCGAACGTTTGTTTGCGCTAAAATTACCACCTATAATATAGTGAACATTTTTATAATTTGAAATTTTATCTTGAAGTAATTTTAATTGCTGTCTTTGTTCTTCAGTCCTGCTTGAAACATGTATATTTTGTAAATTATTTTTTTCAATTAATAATTTTTGTAATTCATTGTATTCTATATTTTGAACAATAGGCTTTTCAAATAATTTTATAAAATCATTCCATTGAGTAGAATAATTTTTGCCTTCATTACTAAGCATTGTTTTTCCATAAAAATAATAAATTTGCATAATTTACCTCGATTCTTTAAGTTTGTGACAACATTGGCAACAAATATATTTATTTAATCCTTCACAAAAATTTATATATTTGTTGCAATAAATACAATAGCCAAACCAACACCGGTTATCGTGTAATGATATTTCTTTAGGAATTGTATATTTACATTCTTTCATAATTTTACACCTCAGTTGGATATTTAAATTTAATATTTTGAATATATGGAATAATTATAGTACCATCATCCAGCTCAACAAGTCCATAAAAATCATCTTTATCATTTATAAATTGTATTAAATATCCTTCATATAATATTTCTTTTGTTTCTTTCTTAAAAATTAATACTCTTCTCATAATTTTACACTTCCTTTTCTTTTTTAATTGGACTAATAATTATTTTATCATTTTCAAAAGATATTGAAATTTCATCTTTTTCTTTTAAGTTTAAAAGTTGTAAAAATGTTTTCGGTATTAATATATAATTTGAATTGCCTTTTTTTTCTATTCTTTTAGTTAACATTTTTTTTTATTCTCCTTTAATATTTTTGTTGACTGTAGATACATTATATATTACAATGTATATATAGTCAAGAAAAATTTTCGAAAGGAATATTAAACAATGGAATTAAGAGAATACCAAAAAAATATTATTATGGAAATACGAAAAAACTTACTACAACATAAAAAAATATGTATACAAGCACCATGTGGTTCTGGAAAATCTGTAATATTGGCAAAAATTATAAAAGATACTACAGATAAAGGAAATCGTGTATTATTTCTTGTTCATCGTAAGGAATTAATCGAACAAATATATAACACTTTAAAAATATTCCAAGGTGATTTTAAATTAATTGATTTAATGATGGTTCAAACAGCTTGCAGAAGACTAAAAAAAATACAAAAACCTAGTATTATTATTACTGATGAAAACCACCACTGTCTAGCGAAAAGCTATACTAAAATATATGAGCATTTTAATACAGCTTTTTTACTTGGGTTCACGGCCACCCCCATCAGACTAAACAATGAAGGCTTAGGGAATATATATAATTATATGATAAAAGGACCAGAAATAAAATGGCTAATAGAAAATAATTATTTATCACCATATAAATTATTTTCCGTAAAATTAGCAGATACAAGTAATTTACATATAAAAGCCGGTGAATTTAATAAAAAAGAAACAAATACATTAATGGAAAATAATACAATATATGGTGAGACTATTAAAAATTATATTAAGCTTGCGAATGGTAAAAAAACAATTGTTTATTGCAGCAGTGTTGAGGCTTCAATAGAGACAGCAAATGAATTTAATAGCAATAATATACCCGCCAAACATTTAGACGGAAATACGCCCAAATTAGAGCGTAAAAATGCTATCCAAAAATTTAGGGACGGAGAAATAAAAGTTTTATGTAATGTAGATTTGTTTGGTGAGGGTGGACATCAAAGCCCTTGCATAGTAAAAGCTGTGTAGTGTAGTAATACACCGATTATCCCTTGAATTGCTGGGACACCTTAAAGCTAATTAAACCTAAATGGTTACGAAAGTAGAAACAATTAATTAGATGGTATATGGTTAAATCCTAAGTACTAAATAATAGGCAATCAGCAACTAAGCCCATAATGGGAAAGCTCAACGACTATTCCGAAAGGAAGTACAATCAAGTGATTGGAAGCGGGGGACACCTTAAAAGGTGAAGATATAGTCTAATCTTATAGGAAACTATAAGCAGTTCATAAGCGAACGGATAAAGATTAACGACCTTTATTGAATACATTATATTGGTTTACAAATTAAGTCTTGTATGGTATACTAATAATAAAAAAAGGAGTGTATACCATGAATATTAATGATAAATATGGAAAGTTAACAGTACTTGAAATTAGAAAAGGAAGTTTTATAAAAGTAAAATGTGATTGTGGAAATATTAAAGAAGTAAGAAAGCATGATGTAAAAAATGGCAGAACAAAATCATGTGGATGTATTAGAAAAAATAAACCAAATAGTATAAAACATGGATTATCTAATACAAAACTATATGTAGTATTTAAAGCTATGAAACAAAGATGTTATAACAAAAATTGTAAAGATTACTTTAGTTATGGCAATAGAGGAATAAAAATATTTGAAGAATGGTTAAAAGATTATACTAAGTTTCATAATTGGGCTTTAAATAATGGATATAAAGAAGGATTATACATTGATAGAATAAATAATAATGGAAATTATGAACCTTCAAATTGTAGATGGATAAGCAATAAAGAAAATACTAACAATACTAGAAAAAACAATCATATTTTATATAAAAATAAAACTTATACAATACAAGAATTTGCAGATTTTATAAAAATTTCAAGAACTACATTAACAACAAGGCTTAAATTAGGATGGAATTTAGAAAAAATAGTAAATACTAAACCATCTAAAGGAAGAAACCAATATAAATAATGTTTGATGTGCCCGACTGCGAATGTGTAATACTTTTAAGGCCTACGAAATCATTAAGCTTATACATCCAACAAAGCATGCGTTCAATGCGGTATAAAGAAAATAAATTAGCTATAATAATTGATCATGTAGGCAATTGTTTTGAGCATGGCTTACCTGATGACGAAAGAGCTTGGACACTTAAAGGCAAACAACAAAAGGAAAAAGAAACCAAAATCAAGGTTTGTCCTCGTTGCTTTGCGGTCATACAACCAGGGACAAAAGTTTGTCCTTACTGTGGCCTTGAATTCCCAAAAATGTTGATAAGGCAAGAAAAAACTGTAGAAGATGTAGAACTTGAAGAAATAAAAAGAAAAGATATTTTAGCAAGAAAACCGTTTAGATATATTAAAAAAATTTCTACATTATCAGAAATTTTAGATTTTGTGCAAATTAAAAAATATAAGCCTGGCATAATATTTCATGAAGTCCAGGAAAGAGGAAACGAAATAATCATTAAAGAAACAGATTTAAAAAGATGGCAATCAATCGCAGGCTATAAGCCTGGTTGGTGGAAACACAAAAAACACTTAATTAATGAAAGCGAGGTAATATAAATGTTAAATGAGTTAAAAAAGAAGTTTGAAGTTGGTGACAAAGTAAAAATTAAAAAATGTGATGAAGATTTATTCTTTATTGGCGGAATACATAATCATATGACAGAAGAAGCTATAAAAATATATTTTGGTATTGCCTTTATCGGCTTTAATACTTGTTGGAAAGATGAATTAATCGGTGAAATTTATTTGGTAGGAAAATATAATCATTATATTATTAAAAGTAAAAACAATTATTATATATTTTGTAATGATTACGAAGAAATGGAGTTGATGATATAAATGTTAAAATGTCCATATTGTGGTGGTAAGGCTCTTCTTAGATCATCACTTGAAATTTACCGTGATGATTACGGATATGTATATGTCTGTGAAAATTATCCAAATTGTAATTCTTATGTGGGGACACATAAGAAAACATTAAAACCACTTGGAAGACTAGCAAATGAAGAATTAAGAAAACTAAAAATCACAGCTCACCTGTATTTTGACACCCTATGGAAACATAGGGAAAAACAAGGGTTTAGTAATTCGCGAACTATGGCCTATAAATGGTTGAGCGAACAACTAAAAATTAATATCAATGATACTCATATAGGGTATTTTGATAAAGAAACTACAGAAAAAGTAATAAGGCTGTGTAAATCTTATTACACGAAAATCAATAAAGTCAAAAGCGAGGGAAATTAAATGGAAATATTAGAATATATTGAATGGTGTAAAATAAACAACAAAAGACAAATAGTTAACATACAATCTTCAGAAGATTGTACAAAAAATGAAATTTTAGATTATGCAGAGTGGTTGAATAAAAATCACCATAAGCTAATGAATAATAAAGAATATAAATCTGAAAATGCTAAATTACTAAAATGCTGGGATTGTAAATATCAAAAAGATATATCAAAAGGATCAGGATCAGGCGGCACACAAACATATATTATTTTATGTAAAAAAGAGAGTATATGTTTTGAGGCAAATTGGAATGAACATATTTCGGATTTGCCTTGTCATGACAATTTAAAATTAAGATAAGAAGAGGTGAATTAAATGTCAAATATAAGAAAGATATGGATATTAAAAGAAAAAATAAGGCTAAAAAATATGATTATATTATTTGATTATATGCTATCTCGATGCCAGAATTTGTATGGAGATCAAACAAGATTCGGTGCAATGGAAGCATATAAAAATAATCTAATCAATCGCGAATATGCAATTAGAGAATTGAAAGAATTGGAAGGTGATTTTAATTGACTGAACATGATTTACAAAATCAAATTAGATTAGAACTAACCAAAATTGGTTGGATAACATTTAGGACAAATGTCGGTAAGGTAAAACTTACCGATGGACGTTTTTTTGATACCGGTTTACCTCCTGGTTTTTCTGATTTGATGGCACTTAAAGACGGGAAAACCGTCTTTATTGAAGTAAAAAAGCCAGGTGGTAAACCATCAAAAGCGCAAAAAAATTTCATCGAACAAATGAAAAAAAATGGTTTTAATGCAGGTATAGTTTATAATATTGAACAGGCGCTTGACTTATGTTCCTTGACTACATGTATTAATTAATGTATAATTTATGCAGGAGGTGACATTTAATGAAAGGGATTTTAAGAAAAGTATATTCTAAAAAAGGCAGTAATAGTTTAATTTTCAACATACCGATTACTTTTGCAAAAAACAAAGGAATTAAACGCGGTGATTATCTGACTATTATTGAGTCTGAAGACGAAATTATAATTAAAAAGACTGAATTTAAGGAGGCTGTAAAATGTTGAGGGAGAAAATTTACTGGCATGTTAGTTATAGGGAATCATTAAGTGATTCCTACAAACAAAATCCAGAATTATTAATTGCTGAATCTGATATTGAATCCTTAGAAAGTGAATTCGAATGCCTAAAAAAACATAAATATGTAATTATAGAAAGAAATTATGATTTTGGATATGCCGTGATTGAGGAATATATCAAAACAGGAGAAAATATTTTCGAGACATATAAAACTAAGGACTTAGTGCCATATTTAAGTTTAAGGCCTATCCAACGTTTATGTGATATAAATGGACTTTTATATCAAAATGGCGAAGAATTTTATCAGATTAGATAATTTTTTGCTAGGTTCATTTGCTAGATTTAGCAAATATAAAATCCTTGCTAGATGCAATTTATTGCACCTAGCAAAGAAATTAAATCTAGCAAAGAAATTAAACCTAGCAAGAAATTAAACCTAGCAGAAAATTAAACCTAGCAGAAAATTAAACCTAGCAAGAAAATGAACCTAGCAAGAAAATGAACCTAGCAAGAAAATGAACCTAGCAAGAAAATGAACCTAGCAAATGGTTCATTTTTTTTTGATAAATATATTAAATTTTTACGACACTAAAAAAACTTTTATATACATTAGTTCCACCAATATTTAAATTGCCACCAGAACTTTGATATACTCTAAACATTACATAATCATCTTTTGATAGAACTAATGTTCTTGATATCGTACCACGCCAATGCCCGACAGAATCAACCGGGTATCTAGCACAGGCTTGTGTATTATCTGGATCGTTTACTTTTATGTATGTAATTCTTATTCCTGTTGAGTTTGCTGCAAATGCACATCCTGCCGTACAACTATATATTCCATCTTTTTGAATTGTAATCCTATCATTGTTTGTGATTGCATCATGCATATTTAATGGATCGTATTCTTCAGTTCCAGATCCAAATTCAATGGACGTTTCAGTCGCTGTTGGAATTGATTGTGTTGATGTATTTTCAAGGATACATTTGTGTAATGAGTCATTTCCAATTACATTCGTAATAATAAATTTGTTTAAATACTTCACCATTAATACATTGGAACCAACAATTAAGCCCGGTAATCCATTTGTAGCTATTACACTGATAGCATCATCACCAGGATAAAATTTTACTTCTAAGGGATTAACGCTTGATACTATACCGGTATATAATTGATCTTTGTCTTCTTTTTTATTTACAATATTTGATAATAAATCTTTCATCATGTCAATTTCACCCTCTTTATATCAGATTTTACAGTTACACCAGGTTCTAAATTATAAGATTGTTTTGTTATTTTATATGTATAGTCAAGTCCTAATAATTCATTTTTAAATTTATATGCATCGCCTTGCCAAGGTATACCATCGTCTAATCTAGAGGTAACAAACGCATGTTTGTAATTAACGGATTCTTCTATTTCTAGCATTTTTCTTAGCTCCCTACGTGCCCGTAAATCAACATAACTTTGGCTTGTTGCTTCTGATTGGAATATTTTAGTTACGTATCGATTTATATTAGTATAACTAAATGGATGATCGGCTAAACCTTCGTTTTCCATGGTCCAAACTTTATATAATGGTTCTGTATTCTCTTCTAATTGATTATTAATTATTACGACTCTATTATATATTTCGCTATAATCAACATCTAGATTTACATCTTCCTCATATAGCGATAAATTATTATCGATAAATTCATGTGCAATATTAGGAGTAGCAGTCCAAGGCACCCCCTTATATACACCGTTCCCGTTTACCCATAAAGGATAATAATTTATCATATTCAACAAAGAATTAATTATAAATAAGGTACTTTTACCGAGTTCATAACTTACGTCTTCACTTAATGTTTCGTCACTTGGTTCTATGTTATAATTTACCCAAGTACCAACATCATCAAGTAACCCTTCAATTGTTTCGACTACATTTACACCACTGGCAAAACTTTTGCTTACAATTGTTTTATCTTGATCTAATGCTTTTAATAGATCATATCCGTCTATATTTCTTGATACTAAATTACCGTCACTTTGTTTTTGTGGAGATAATAGCATATAATGCCCTAAAGGAATTGGATAAGTTGTTCCATTAGCCACGAAATTATACCATGGCTTTATTAAGTCTGATAGATAATTAATATCTGATATATCTTTTAATTGAAATTTAGCACTTGAAATAATAGACCTATCAAAATCTATATCAATATTAGCACTTTCAATATAATTACTTATCCATTGGCTATGTTTATATATACCACCTGATAAAGTTAGTAGTTCATATGTAAAATATTCTTGTCCACCATTATCAAATATTGTGCTCATTATTCAACACCACCATTTAACCTATTAATATTGGTACTAAATTGATACGCTAAATTATCTTTTTTATCAAATTTTGACCCGTATAATAAAGCATAAAACCAACGACCACGCCAATCTCTGTAAAATACATCTCCTATACTTTCTAATATTTCTACTAAATCATCATATTTAGTGACAGGACAATCCGCGGAAAATGCCAATTGTTGTATTTTACTATTACCTTGGTATTTTACTGGATAAGTACGACCAGCAAATTGTTTTATTTTTTCGTTTCTGTTAATTGATTCACTAATGGAGATATCCCCAACCAACCTAACATAATTTTCAAATCCATTGCCACCATTAATGAAAAACATTCCAGTCATTAACACATCAATATCTACTTCAACACTGTTATTTGTGCTTGGAGTATCACTTACAGCCTGTACATAATAATTATTATTACCACCGATATTTGGTATATAGTCTGTAACTGTAGTATTTTCTGGTATATCAGTTTCGACAACTTCCCAATCCCCGCCGTTTACGCTTCTATATAATACATTGTGGTCGGTTTCTGCATTTAATGGCGAAATTTCAACTAACAATTCAGGTTCACTATCTGTAATAGTACTATCGTAAAATTCGTCAACACTTCCGTCTGTTGTGGTAGCAACTATTGCCATGCCTTCATAATCTGTAATTGTTTCATCTGCTATATCTTCAAGTAATGTTGTTAAATCCCATGACTCAGTATCCCCAGCACTGTGTGTATGATCGTCATAATCTGTTGTATCAATTGTTGGCACGGTTCCATGTGTAACGTTGGCTTCGTCCCAACTACTTTTTATATAATTAACCGCTGAATCAATACCAGCAACTAAAGCCGTTTTTCTATACAAATTCAATTGAGCGCTTACAATAGTCTTACCAACAAAGAAACTTAAATCAAAATCTAAAAGTATTCTTTTTAATGTGGTCCCTCCAGCTGTATCATCTTCAAGTTGTAATTGCCCATTGTCATTATAATTGGTTCCTGAATTATCGCTATCTATATAGGTATCTTGCGTTGATTCTTCGGCATATTCTGTTACAACTTCCGGGTTAGTAATTGCCACGTCTATACTTCCGGATTCTTCATTTAAATTTAAGCTTATACTTGGTTGCATAGGTTCTAAAAATTCCGTTGTGAATTCTTGTTCAGTTTCAGCACTCCATAAACCATTATCTTCTTGCACTTGTAAAGTGACTGTATAAGTTGTTTCATTTTCCAAAGCAGTACCAAAAGTACAACTTCCCGTATTACCATTAGTTACTACTTGACTGGCTTGTACACTTTCTAGTAATGCATCTTCACTGTCATATAATTTACACAGATAAGTTTTTTGATCTTCGGCTTCTGCCTGCGTATATGTCCATTGAACTGTCAATTCACTATAGACGTAATCACTGACCGAAGGGTCGAAAATTGTACCAACAGGACGACTTACACATTTAAATGTTGCTTCATCTGAATAAGCCGATCCCGTCGCATATTCTCCCCAAGTTTTACATTTCCATAGATAATCATTACCATTTGTAAATGTTTCTGCTGCTATTTCTATATATTCATTAGTACTTACTTCTTCATCGTAAGGATCCGTCCCTGGATAACTTCCACCTGATAATTTGTAAGTCAAGGAAAATTTTGTTTGGTCCGTTTGGTCTGTTGGATTATGATTCCATGTAAAAGTTTTTGCTTCATCTGCATCAAATACTGCCCCACCATTAGGGCTTAAACCAGTCGGTGCGTCTGGTGTTGATAAAGTTACAACTTCGTTAGATTCCGTATAGCCCGATTCTAATGTCGGACTTTGATATGTCCCTTCTTCAGCTTGTACTCGATATTTAGAATATGTGTATGGATCTGTATCTGTGTATTCTTCATTACCACCGATTACAGTATCTAGATTTGCCCAACCTTCCCATGTTTCGCCTTCATCTAAACTATAGTTTCGTTGTATTCTAAATATATCTTCATAATATGAATTATCTTCCCATGTAATTTCTACATTATCCCCTACTCTTGTAGCTACTACATTTGTAGGCTTTGCCGGAGTTGTGTGGATATAAACTGTGCTTGAATAACTACTATATCCTGCATTATTCCAGGCACGAACACGATAACGATATTGTCTATTTGCTACGGTTGTAGTATCTGTATAACTATTAGTTCCTGTTGTTGTGTAATCTGTAGTTATTGTATGAATTACGGACCATGATTGTGAATTAGTGTCCCAACGTTCCAGATATTGATTATAATATGGGTCATCGTCAGAAGCCGTACGGTTCCATTGAAGCGTTTGGCTTGTATCGGAATTCCTTGATACTTGTAAGCTGTTAGGCGCAGATGGTGCCTCAATCATAAAAACGCCAACATATGGTTCGTCATTTGTATCTGTGTTGTATCCAGACATTGATGCAATACTAGGGAATGATGCTGTATTAGTTTTTCTATATCCGTTTCCGCTTCCGCTATCAGTTTCCATAATATGAGATTCAGACGGACTACGATATAGTCCAACCCAAATACTAGTACCGCTTATTATATAAGGAGTACTAACCGATTTTTCATAGTTAAATTGCGTAGACTCATTGCCGTCAGCCATGCTGAAAGTGCTTGACTGAGCTATGGCACTTCCCCCAACATTCCAACATGCTAGCCTTGTGGATACTGTGCCGGTATTATATCCAGCGGCCTTTACGTATATTTTAATTATGGCTGTATCTGCGCTTAATCCTGAAATCAAAGCACAATGTTGGTTATAAGTATTATTTCCCGACCATGCGTAGCCGGCACCACCACCATTACTATAATGCCAACCCATTAAATCACTTCCTTTCCTTATTGCATATTTTTATAATGCTTTACATTTTTTAATACAGAAATTATGTCATTAAATTCTTCGACGGATTTTGCATCAATTACTATATCACCATATAAATTAACATTTTCCTGTCTGTTATTACTTGTTATCATTTTGTTTGGTGTCATATTATTTAATATACTTCTAGTTCGTGGAGCACTATAAATATCGCTTCCTTTAGGCACATGCATTAATTCAGGCCCTTGTTCACCTACCATTGCCCAACCACCAGCAAAATTACGAACACCATCAGCAAATCCCGGGATTTTATCAGTTAGCCATTTTGGTGGACTTGGGAATTTTAGTTTTGCTAATATATCAAGAACTTTTCCAATTGCACCCTTCACAGAATCAAAAGCATCTGCCACTTTATCAATAGCTGTTTTTCCTATTTCCATAGCGGTTTTAATATTATTTTTAATGTCTTGAAATTTATCATATACAGTTTTAGCAAGTTTCCCAACAAACAAAGCCATTTCGATTATTTTTTCAATAAATAGGGCAATTTCTTTTTTATGATCAACTACAAATTGTGCGGCTTTTTTTATCATATCTGCAAATTTAGCAATAGCCTTGGTCGCAATTTCTTTCATTTTCTCTCCGACTCTTATAATTTTATCTCTTAATTCTTCGACTTTATCGGCAAATTTCTTAGCTTCGTCTTTTGTAAATCCAAATTTCTTTCTTAAAAGGTCTATCATTTCTTGTCTATCTGCTGTAAATATTGCCCCTAATAATTTAGTTACATTTTTTATAACCTCAATAATTCTTAATATTGCATCTCTTGCACCTATTATTCTTTCAATAAATAAATTAGCCTGTTCTCTATTCATTCCAAACTTTTCAGTTAATAAATTAAATGCTTGATTTAAATCGCCTTGGAATATAGATACAATTGCCATAACTATGGCTTTTATATTTTCAAATGCCCATTGCAATATTCCCATCTTAGCATATGCGGCTATTATACCCCCTGTAAAAATAGTAAAAGCCGTAACCGCTAATCCAATAAGTGCTATAATGCTAATTACAGGTACACTAATCGTGCCAATTGCTGTCACGAATCCAATAATTACGGTAGATACAGCGGCAAAAGCTAATAGTAACGGGCCTATACCCGCCGCAATTAATCCAATAACTATAATTGCATCTTTGATTGGATTTGACAACTGATAAAACCAATCTGCTAATTTTTGAACCCATTCGGCCGCAATTTTTAAATAAGGAGTTAATCTATCTCCGATTGAAATTGCTATTCCTTCTAATTTACTTTTGATATTTGTAACTTGTCCAGCAAAATTGTCTTGCATAGTTTTAGCCATTTCAGATAGGGCGCCGTTAGAATCATACAATGTTTTTGTCAAATCTTCAACACCTAAGTCGGTTGTATCCAATAATTTTACGAATTCTTCAAAACGAGTTTTTCCACCTATCATTTGTTTAAAAGTGTTTTTTTGCTCTTGTGTCATCCCAGAGAACTTTTTGTTTAAATCTTTAATAATAGTAGTTAATCCCCTAAATTTACCTCGGTCGTCGTAGACTTCGACGCCTAATCCTTTCATTGCTTTGCCGGCTTGCCCTGTGCCACTAGTAAGATTAGCCATTATGGAAATTAACGCATTTCCGGCTTCCGAACCTTTAATTCCTTGGTCAGCCCATTTACCAAATATAGCTGAGCCCTCTTCTAGCGGTATATTGAAAGCTTTTAATACGCCGCCACCTTTTAACATCGCATTTAAATATTGTTCCATACTTTGGTTTGAATTGCTTTGAGATACAGCCGCAATATCTAAATATCGCTCAAGGTCTTTGGTACCCAAACCTAAGGCCGCCATACTATCAGTCACCAAGTCGGAAGTTGTTCCGAGGTCCATCATACCAGCTTCACTAGCACGTAAAATCGGTTCCAAACCTTCTTGTATCTGTGTCAAATCCCAGCCTGCTAATCCCATGTAACTAATAGCTTCCGCCGCTTCTGTTGCACTTTTTGAAGTATTTGACCCCATTTCTATAGCAAGGTTTCGTAAGGTATCAAACCCTTCGCCAGTTTCACGCGTCATAGCCTTAACTTTTGACATTTCTTTATCGAAAGTCATAGTTGTATCAACAATCCCGGTACCCATTGCTAATATTGGAGTTGTTATGCCAGCCGAAAATGCGGCACCAAAGCCGGCTAATTTCTTAATATTTTTATTTATTTTCTTTTCTAGTTGGTCAAACCCTTCACCTCTGACACTGTAAAATAAATCTGCTATTTGCATGTTTTACACCCCCTCTTTATTTTGTTTTACATTATCAACCTTTCTTAATAATGTCTTTATATGGTGGTTTCTATGGGCTGTATTTCTTGGTTGTCCTACAACTTCATAGGTTTCACCTTCATACTTAATAAGGTCACCTAAAGCTAAATCAAAGTCATTACAATAAAATTTAAATCTTGTTTCTATTGTTTCCTTATCTGCTACTTTTATTATTGTATCGGATCCACTTCCCATATATCCCTTAATTTCGGTTTCTGTATATGTCTTGATTGGTATGTTTCTATCATTTAATGTTTCTGTAGGGTGCAGTTTATAACATGTAATATAAAATTTTTTCATACCCATGGATCATAAACCTCCCTACGTGAACAATTAAATAAATCAATTTTGTATAGTTGTCTATATGTATTTAAGGCTTTCATTATTGATAACGGAAAACCTTGGAAATCGTCTTCATAAGTAATACTATAATCATCTATCTTTTCGCTTTTTGCCCCTGGTGTTTTATCTTCATCTAAATCAGCTATTAAAAATTTCATCATTTTAGCAGCCGTTAATTTTAATGGTTTAGGATATGCTAATTGTGTGATATATACTCCTTTGTTTTCGTCTTCGTCTATAATAGTGTCTATATCATTAACTATTATTTTGCCAGTGCTAACGGAATCAATTGTAAAGGTTTGATTATTTCTCAAACTTTTATAAACTCTTATAGAATCATTCGCAATTAGTTTTTTATTTTCTATTCCAGTCATATTAATACTATTGTCTGAAGATAAAAAACTAATTGAACCTGAAGAAAAATAATCAAACTGTTTATTGATAAAGTCTGTATTGCAATAATCACAGATAACCTGTTCTATTGTAGGTAAATTCAAATCTATAAAAGAATCCTGGTCTGTATTGGTTATTTTTAATAATGACTTTACTTCACTTCGTGTTATGATCATATTTTATACACCCTTTCTTTTAATTTAATGTTTTTCTTGTTTTCAATTTCATTAATAATTCTTTCTTCTTCTGAATCCCTGAATTGTTTGCCTAATGTTCTGTTTTCTGATACTTTGACTTTAGATTTATAATAACTTTCAAAATCCCCTTTGTATCCGTGTTGGATTTCGATTAACCATACTTGACGAATATGATTCTTAACTTCGTTTTCTTGGTCTTCTTTCATAAGGTCTATACATTTTAGATATAATTTGAACCCGTCTCTAAATGACAGGTCCATAATATATTTTACATAATTAAAGTCTTTATAATATCTAATCAAGGGTTCTACTATGTTTTCATCAGTAAAAAAATTCATAATAAATTCATATTGTTTTGCGTATCCGATTAATAGTTCTCTTTCACCATATTCTTTTTTAGCTCTTTTAACTTTTTTTTAACCTCGGTTAAGTCTACATAATCAGCTAATATATTAGGAATTCCCGCCATAAATATAGTTTTTAAAGTACTTGTAAATTCGTCAATATCCATGTCGTCAACCTGGGCTTGATTAATATTTCTATAAGACATTATTAATTCGTCAATATTTTCTTCGGCTTTATTCATATTTTGAAGAATAAACGCCATGACATCACCCATAATCATGAGTATCTTCTCTTGTTTATTTTCACCTGTTCTCAATATTTTATCAATCTTGTTGGACAATAAATATTCAACATAATATTTAAAATTTACGTCTTCCAAAATTCTAGAAACAATCATTGCCTCTTTTTTCTTTAATTTTCTTTCTTTCATCTAAACACACCTCTCACGTTTAATTTTTCTCACATTTATTCTCATTGAGTAATTTATTACCCCTTCAACACAACATGTCTTAAATTTGATTCTAGTGTATCAAATACACCCATATAATTTTATGCCGGTATTTCTTCCCTTATTGCTAAAGGCGGCGTCGTTGGTGCCGCATAAGTATAAAACCCGGTATAAGTCATTTCTGATATTACCTCATCTTTTTCTTTGAATTCTAAACTTATGTTATCTATATTCAAAGCATTTTCTAAAATTATTACACAAAATTCCCCGTTAGCTTTGAACCCTCTAAAAGAAATATTAGTCATAGGATCCGTGCTTGCAAAGCTTGTATTAAATGCAATCTTTTTATAAGTACCGTCGGCATCGGAACCATCGGAAACTGTCACATTTAAACCATAAGCAAGGTTAGTATAAGTTAATTTTAGAAAATTTACGACTAGTTTAGCAACAAAGCGTTCGGTTCTTCGCATTCCTTTAGTAGGCCCCATGGAACCGTCATAATCAACTTCTTTTTTAGACCAATCTATTTCTAATTTAGTACCGCCCCTTGTTGCCCCGATTAAAGTTCCTTTGTCTGCTTCACTAACATAGTCTTTATAAAGTGCTCCTTCTCCTAAAAATAAATCTTTTGCTTTGTGTATTACAGCAGGACTAAATGTATTTGTAGGCATTTATACCACTCCTTCCTTATGCTACATATTCATATAATTCTATTGGACAAGTAAGACCCGCACCATATTTATAATGACCTGTAAACTGTGTTTCGTGCACCGCTTCGTCCTTACTTTCAAGTGCTAAACTAATATTACCGTCATTTAGTACATTCTTAGCAACTATTTTAACCTTGTTACCGTCTAATCTTTGACCGACTAAAGTAACATTTTCTAAATAATCAGTATCGGAAATTTCAAGGTCTGGGGTATATTCCTTGTAATCGGTTTCGTCTGTATAGCCAAAACCGGAACCATTTACAGGTACAATCGCAGAATCCGATTGATCTTGTATAAGATCAATACTATCTACGTAAAATTCTAAAGCGCCGTCAGTTTCATCTGGCACTTCAAAAGATATACCATAAATATCATCCCAATCTCCAGACCCTTCTAATGTAAATGCACTTTTTAATATTTTTAAGTTAGTCCATTGATCAGCTGTTAATGCACTTGCTTCTATATCATACCAATGATAATTAGTTTCTGTATCTTCAGCATCATAATGTAATCTTAATTGTATACTATCAGTTCCCAAAATTGCTAACATTGCAGTTGTAATATATACAGCTACGCCGATATAATCTGAATTATCTGATGTTTCGCCATTATCAAATTCCGTAAGGTCTTTAACCGCTGAAAAAACTTCATGTATACCATGTCCAGTTTGCGTTGTGGCTATTGAACATTTAGCGGACTGACTACCACTATTTACAATTGTTGTTTCCGCCGCATACGTACCACCATCAAGCCCCCAGTTGTTAGATGCCCATGTACCAGTACTCTCACAATCTGAAATAACTTTTTTATTAAAGTATTTTAGATATAAATTATTTAAAGTTATACGGCCAATTAACTTTTCATATCTTACTAAAGGTACACCGTCAGAATCTAAAGTAGGACCGTAAGCACCGTCAAATGCTAATTCTTTTATAGTTCTTTCAATGTCAACTTTACAACCGTCTCTTGTTGCTCCTAGTAAAGTCTGTGTAGGTAATCCGTAATTTGCATATGCTTTAAATTCACCCATTATAACATCATTAGCAACTGGAATTATTGGGTCTACTGCATTTATTGGCATAAAGAATCACTTCCTTTCTTAATATTTTAATCTACTTTTAATATAAATCTTTGGTTATACCTTGATATATTTGGTTCTGTATCCGGAATACTTCCTTCAAATTCAGCGGTACATTGATAAAATCCTTCTGTTTCATTTTGTGTGCTATTATTTAGCCCCACGTAATCAACTTCGGCAACTGTTCTACCATTTTTTACTGTAATTGCGGCTTCCAATATATCAGTATCATCATTTGAATCTTGCCAGTAATCAATTTCTAAAATCCAATCCTTTCTATGCCTAACTGCATAATTACAAGTATAGAATTTATATACTAAATAAGGGAATATTTTATTATCTGGTACTTTTTTATTATAAACTTGTATATCGGTTAAAGTTTTTAATCGTTCCCCGACATAATATTCTAATTTATCAATTTCCATATTTTACATTCCTTTTCCAAGGTAATTAGCGGCAATTCTTTTTAACTCATTTGTATAATTTAAAGCTGCCGGTCTCATAAATGGATGAGCTTTCATTTTATAGGTACCATATTCTTGATGTATGGCATACTCGCAATCATTCATTAAAAATAATTCATTTCGGTTAATTACATATGTATTTCTTGACAATAAGTACCCTGTATCAACCGCTACATGATAATCCATTTTAGACATTAGAAAATAGCCCATTTGATTTAACATTGATAATTCATTAGATTTTAATTGCCTCATAAATTTTCCAGATCTATTAACTAATTTAATCATTTAATCACCCATTTATTATTTTTTTATAAATTGGATCCATAGTTTTTATATAATTTTCAATATTAAAAACTTTAGACATTTCAATTATAGAATCTTTTTTAATTTTTTTATTATCAAAATCATTTACAAATTTAATGAAACTATCAACAACGCTTTGAGGATTTGGAATATAGCAACTATAATCACTCATATTATGTATATTTAATTCTTGGATTACAGGTGTCCCACAACAAAGTGATTCAGCGACAACTCTATTAATAATTCTATTAGGCGAAAATGTAATATCCATGGCTCTATAAAATTTTTGCATGTCTCCCATTCTTGGTTTAAGGTCCCCAAGCCCTCCAACTTTGTCTAATTCATCTAATAATGTTTTAAAACATTCTTTCAATGGAAATTCTAGGCCTATAAAATGAAATTTTATTCCTTTTATTTTTTTAGCTGTTTCGATTGCTCCAATTATCATTTCAAATTTATCTATATCGGCTCTGTCACTGTCACAAATTAATACATTATATTTGCCTTTATCTTCAATTTGATACATATCATCTGAATCATTAAATCTATATTGGTCTATAACCGGATAATCTAAAATTAAATTTTTTTCTTTAGGAAAGTTACACCAAAATGGTATATATTCTTTCCAAAAATAAAGCATATATATAGATCTTTTCCATTTTGCCAGGTTATTATATAAGGTATATGAATCTCTAATGCCATCTTGTTCCGGTCTAAAACAATCTAAAGGTTTACCATGGACAACCCATATTATAGGTGCATTAGTTTTTACCAAATATTTATCATCTATTCCTGTATGCATAAATATTAGATCCATTTCATTTAATAAATCTGGATTGGCTGTCTCTAACTTAAATCCCGATCTATTATCTACAGCTCCTACTTGTATAGTTTTACGACCATCCTTTTCTGGTACTCCCGCATCAAAGAAAAACACTTGATTCCCTGCAATAATATCAGATTTTGCCATGTCTCTACTTGCTTCATATAATCCCGACCGATTAACCCCAAAGTAACTTACATGTCCTATTTTCACACTCAACAACTCCCTTTTAAAAAATTAATTATGCTGCATCAATTTTTGATTCAATAGTTGATAATATTGTTGATAATGATGTAAATACACTCTCAATCTTACTATCTACTGTACCAACTTCCGTACTAACACTCTCAATCTTACTATCTACTGTACTAACTGCTGTACTATTTTCTACAATTTTACTATCTGCTGTTGAAATACTAGTAGATAATGCAGTATTAACAGATACTATTTTACTGTCAGCTGTACTGATAGCTGTAGAATTAACTACTACTTTTGAATCTGCTGTACTAATAGAAGTAGATAAAGCAGTATTTGCACTTACTAACTTACTATCTGCTGTGCTAATCGCTGTAGAATTATCTACTATTTTACTATCTGCTGTGCTAATCGCTGTAGATAATGCAGTATTAACAGATACTATTTTACTATCTGCTGTAGATATGAGAACAGCGATAGAATCAACTTTACCGGCAGTCGATACTATTTTACTGTCTGCTGTAGAAATAGCTGTGCTATTATCTACTACTTTACTATCTGCTGTGCTGATACTAGTAGATAAAGCAATATTTGCACTTACTAACTTACTATCAGTTGTACTAATAGCTGTTGAATTATTTACTACTTTTGAATCTGCTGTTGAAACTGCTGTAGAGAGTGCATCAATCTCAGTACCTACACTATCTACAAGTGTATTAACACTATCTATTACTGATGCTGCAGAAGCAATAATTGATGCATTTGTACTCTGTGCCGCTACTAATGATGCTAATGTACTATTAGAAGCTGTCATATTACTAGTCGCTGTTGATATATCAGAAGCAACACTGTCAATACCAGATAAACCCGCCGCGATTGAATCTAACTTACCTTTTAAAGTATGAGCCATATTAAAACACTTCCTTTTAATTATTTTATAATTATTTTCGTCTATACCCTTATGCTGTCTATAGAACCACCGTATAATTTTATAAAATACAAACATTTTTGACGGTGTTCTTCTGTCAATGCACCTTTATACCTTCGGACCCATTTTCTTAATGGTGTTTCCGTTGCGATATTAGGTAGCATTAATTTTTCTAATTCTTTTTTAGTTCTCATAATCATTCACTCATAATTAAACTTATTTCACAGTCTTCTATTTGCCTATATGCTTTTTCAAATACTTCCACTGGTGACATGCTAATATAAGGCTTTTCATCTTTGCCTATTGGTGGATAAACAACTATATAACACTTTATATTTTCGTCTCCTCCTTCAATTTTCGCATTTTCACCATATTTTTTAAATTTGTACTGCTTTAAATTTGATAATTCAGCTTTTATAATTTTACTGCCTATATAATTTTTCATAATATAATCCTTTCTATACTTTAGTTACCAAGTGTTTGCAGCGAACATGAAATAATCCAGCTGCCTTGGCTTCTTGTAATTCTTCATATGTTAAAATTTTACCCTCAAATGGAACGCATAGAGGACAAGCCTTCGCATGACTTGACACTTCGAACTTATCCCCTTCTTTTCTAGTTTCTAAAACAGATAGTCTAACTAATTCATTATTAAAATGAGTGGTACACATATTACTATAGGTTTCTATATTCCAGCGTGCACCGTTCCTTGCAGTAAAACCATGAATACCACGTTCGCAATATTCATCAATTATTTTTTGCTTTAACATTGGGTCCTTGGTTGCTTTTATTAATGCAAGGGTTTTATTATATTCGTCCCTTGCTGGTTTATACATACCATTCATAGACAACATATAATCTTTAATTAATTTCTTAGCTTCCTCAGAATTTGTTATTTTTTCGTAACTGCTTTCTACAACTTTTAACAAAGAATGGTTGGTTAAATGTTTTCTGAATTGAAACTTTTTTTCTTGTTTTAAGTTTACAATCGCCATGTCTGATACATTGGCATAATAGCCAATTAATCTATTTTGCATATCCATTTAAACCAACCCCCTATTAACTTGCTTTTTTATGAATATAAACACCTGATAATTTATTCTCAAGTATAAACAGTTCATGATATACTCTTAATGCATATATCCATTTGTCAGCATCAGTATTAAATCTTTTGTCTACGATTTTAGGATCAATATATTTTATGATGCCAAGAAGTATATTAATAGGTGCTATAATAAAGTTTAATTGTGTTGCGCCACCTGCTACAACAAAACCGCCGGATTCCTGTCCACCAGTTACACCATCATAGAATGTAAATGCACTATAAAATCTTGCTTTTGGAACTCTTATTACTGGTATATCATCTAACATAGAAATTTTTCTATTAATTTTAGTAACCATATTATCATGTGTTACCCTGGTCTGATAAAATTCACCGGATTGTTTCATAAGTCTATAAACTTCGTTACTAATGAACATAACACGACTTTCTTGTGGTACTTCTGCATCGTCTAATGTTTGGATACCTGTATCTATTGCGGCGATTACATCGTCAACTGTCAAGTCTGCGGTTGCATCAACAGAACATAAAGAACAAATCTTATGGAATCTATAAGCATCGATCTCAGGCGCCACATGTTCCCTTGTGAACTGTGCCCCGACCCTCGCAATTTTAACAAAGGCTTCCATTTCGTCCATTGCATCAAGTCCAAATTTTCTCGATCTATCTTGCCCGAATGTATGAGTTTCCCAAGTTTCAGTAATACTTCCATCTGTGTAACCGTTAGCTCTAGAATAAGTTCCAAGCCCTTGTAAAGCCAACTTTTGAATTTTAAATTCCTGTTCCTCAGTCCCTTTAAAACTTATAGCGTCGGGACTAGCTTCTAAAATAGCAGTTACTGCACTTGCCTTAAAAACTTCATCCATTTTCTTTTTATAGACAACTGGATATGACATACTATTTGCCATTTTTAAAAACACTTCCTCTCATTATTTTATATCTTTTAATTTAGCTTCCCAATCAATATTATTAGGATCGTAATTTTCATTATCAGTGCCACCCAGATTATTATTTGATTGGCTTGTATTATTAGTAGTTTGTTTAGTGACGAACATATCTCCATAATTAGTTTTTAAACCTTCTATAACTGAATCAAAACCTAACAAATTATCATTTTCAACTGTAATTGTCTCTAAATCAATATCCTTCATCAACAAACTTGTATGTTTTGCCCCGGATTCCCTTAATTTTGATTCAACCATAAACCTTTTTGAAACATTCAAAATTTCCTTATCCTTCGCGGCTAAATCATTTGTATGTTGTTCTTTTAAATCATCGTAATTACCTTTTAATTCTTTATTAGTGGATACTAATTTATCATAATCTTTTATTTGACTTTCATAAGTTGTAATTTTATCCTCAGTTGCTTTTAACTTGTTATTCACTTCATTAAATTTTGGTTTGGATATCCATGACCCGTCATTTACCAGATCGAAATCTTCCGGCTTTAAACCTTTGGCAAGAACTTGATTATATAATTCTTCCCCGATTTTATTTTTTATTTTTTCGCTCACTAAAAAACACTTCCTTTCCTATTTGACTTAATAATAAACTTATATAAATATATTATTATTTATTATAACACATTAAACACGTTTGTACTACAAACGTCTTTGCAATAATAAATTATCGCAAATCATTTGTTTGCATATTTTCTTGTTGTCTTTTTATGTTTTCTTCCTTTTCCTTATTTATTTTTTCCATTACTTTTTTGGAGTCAGTCACCCATGGGTGGTTATCGAGTATAGTTTCTTGATCTAATAAATTCATAGATTTTAAACAATTATCTATTGATTCAGATTCGTTAAAAATCATGGATCTATTAAAAGTTATCTCTTTATCTAATCCAGAATTATTAAATTGATTAACACAATCAACAAATTTTTCATAAAATATCTTTAATTGTTTTTGGGTTCTATTAGCCTTCATATCTAATTGGCTGTAACGAGATTTTATGACAACATTAGTAATATTTGATTCTCCAGCTAATCTATCAGGATCTAACCCTTGCCCAATTTTAAATATATTTTCTTTTAATATTTCTAAAATTACTTTCCTTGCTTCAACTGGTATTTCTATACCCATATATTCCATGTCGGCATTATCCCCACCACCTTGTGGAATACCAACCATTTTATATTTTTGCATGTTCTTTCTGATTATTTCTAATTCTTCAGTGTCACCGGTAAAACCCTTTAATTTAACTATAGCTTCCTGAAATAGATTAATATTGTCTACAAATCCACTATTAATAGAATTATACATATCAAGTAAATCCTGTATGCCGTCAAGATCTGATTTTTTAGCCTTATTATTAAACAAAGGTATAAAAGGAATAAATGGCAAGTTTTTACCCTCTATATTTTCAATTTCCCCTTGATAATATGTTATTTCTTCGTAATGATATAAAATATCATTAATTATAATTTTATCTTTTTCTATATTTTTATAATTTACTTTTTGAGGTGTCCATGGCTCAACATTATTACTATTTATAATTTTATCTTTATCTATAGTTTCAATTTTTACGCCTTTAGTTGTCCATGTCTCTATTCTGTAATTATCTTCATCTATTCTGTAATATCTTATAATTTCTATAATATTTTTATTGTATTTATCATATATTGGTATAATCTCAGAATCATGTACAAATATCCAATCCAACTTATTATTTTCGACATAGAAATGCAACCATGCTACTGTATCTAAAGAAGCATTTAATAATCCTTCTTCCAACATATCTGTAATTGTGGCAACTGTTATATCACTATTAGCAATTTTAAGTTCTGGTTCCTTGGCTAAAAGAAAATCACTTTTTTGATTGACCAACATCTTAAAATAATTAGTGTATAAATAACAATTTGTATCTAATTTTATTGTATGCACCTTGCCACCTGAATATGTATTTACTTCTTTTTGTTCTATTTTCGGTTTATAATAGTAATAATTGCGGGCTATGTATTTACTTGCCTTTTTTCTTAAATCTATATTGATAATTTCAATTATATTATCCATTAATCCACTTCCTTTGATTGCAATAATATTCTAAAGGTTAATATATTTTGTATAATTGAACTCGCAATAGCATAATCGGGTATATCTAAATCGTTTTCTATTGAATGTTTATTAATTAAATCTGTTAATTCTTTTCTGAATTCTAAACTATTAAAATTCATATTTTCATTATCAGTCATTAATGCACTCCCTTTCTTCATAATAATTATTAGCTTCTTAGCTTCCTACGTTTAATCCTTTCTAAGTTATTTTAGACAGACAATATGGACACTTTTTGATATCTGGTTGTGGAATTAAAGCAACTGGAGACAATAGCCACAATAATCCACATGTAAAGAAGCCACCGATTAAAAATATTAATGATTTCTTTAATGCTGTTGGTGCTTCTTTAATTATTGGTAAATCAAAAGTTTTACCGCATTTTTTGCATGTATACATTTTATCACATCCTTTCATATATTTTTAGATGAAAAGAAACTTATAAACCCAAATTTCCCGACTCGAATTTATAAGCTTCTATTGACTTTTATATAGTCTGGAATGGTCGGGAATCATTGCACACTATATAATTATAATAATTATATAAAAAATTATATATTTAATCAATGCATTACCTTTTTACACCGAATTTTAATTTACTGTCTAAAATATATTTTTCCAATCCATACCTTACAGCAGCCGACCCGTCGGGTTCATTAGGAAAGTCGTATATTATTTTACCTTCTTTATCTTTTTTATACTCATAAGTTTCAAAATCGTCAGCTATGTTTGGAGTTCTTTTTTTATCGATTACTATTTTTGCTCTACCTTTTACCCACATAATGCCATGTGCTTTAGAATCCTTGCCTTTTTTAGCTTTACCTACATTAAGACCTAAAAGAATCATTTCGTTTATTGTCCTTGGATCTTCACTATCTCCAATAATAAATAATTTGCCAGCTTTATGTTTTATTTTATTGGCTAATACAAAATTATTAGCACCATATAAATAAACTTCGTCTAATATATATAGTATTTCGTGTTTGCTATCATAATACATTTCGGCGTAACAACTGGCATGACTGTATCCGAAATCTAATCCCCTATTAATCTTGGTAAATTGTTTTATTTCTTCGTTTGTTATAGTTCGATATTCAACCAAGCCGTTAGGATTATCCTTTGTAATAGGTGGATAAATTTCTAATCCTTCGCCTGTTTCTTCACCTAAATACATGTGTTGATATTTTCTATAATTAAATTTTTTAATTTGATTAGCTTTATCAACAAACGGTTTGCCTAACCAGCTTTTTTGTGCTTGTAAATATGTAGTATGCAAAATATATACGCCTGTATCTTCCCCGTTTTTATTTAAAATTCTTAGCTTCCTTGATTCTTCGTTTACCCAATTCTTCCTACTTGCCGGTGGATTGTACATTACAAAAGTAATACTTTCTTCATTTCCGAAATCTTCCCCGGTGTCTTCTTCGTTGCTTCCTCTAAATAATGATTGCTGTATACTGTCGATTTCATCCATTCCAGCAAATTCAGTTAATTCTTCAAAAATAGCTATTTTACAATAACCTTTTTCAAATTTCAGACTTTTTATTTTTTCGTAGTCTCTTTGATTAGCACACCCACGAAATAATATTGTATTACCTGTTTTTTTATGCCATATTTTCATAGGGCTAATTGTATAACCCCAAGAATCTCTTAAACCTAATTTATTAATAGCCCACAAGAAATTATTAAATACTGAGTCTCTTATTGTTAATCCAACTTTTCTAAGTCCTACGGCATGAGTAACAACACCATTTTCAGCATCACGAGTCAGATCAAATATAGTGTATAAATAAGCAAATGAACCTTTTAAACTTCCACGTCCACCTTTTAACCAATATATCATATTGTTACGGGCTTCTACATCATGAAATATCTCATAATAAGCAGGTCCAAAGCAATCCGTTAAAGAAACCTTTGTACTATTCATCTGATGGGTCCTCATTTTTTAAAGGTATATTACATTCAATAATGACTTTTTGTGGTTCCATGTTTTCATTTTTATCCATTAATTTATAAATTTTCGCCATGATTTCAGCCGCTTTAATACGATCCCTTGGCTGTAGATCCGTTTCTTTTTCAATTAATTCATCGTTGTAATTTCCTTTATTGCCGGATCTTAAAATATAAATTTTATTTTCTTTTTCTAATCCAAGAACACAGCCAGATAAATATTTTAATATGTCATTTTGTTTGACTATTAAATCGGCTTCTTTTTGTTTAAGTCTATCTGCTATATATTCTTTTATATCTGG
>Ga0316585_10000003_pt1 | contig 34303 bp, 42 predicted proteins | sample S_170502SCrBrC_D_FD_204517 | JGI IMG/M metagenome (GOLD analysis project Ga0316585, IMG submission 204517) | Rhizosphere microbial communities from salt marsh grasses in Alabama, United States - S_170502SCrBrC | ecosystem: Host-associated > Plants > Roots > Rhizosphere | place: USA: Alabama...
GCCCTTGGTGATCTCGGCCGCGGCCCGCCGCGGGTCGTAGGCGCCGTTGAGCATCAGGGGGCCGCGAAAGCGCGGGCGGATGAAGGGTAGGATGGCCTCCATCTGGGGCGCGGCCCCGCGCATCACGTCCGTGTCGGCGGCGTGGAGATAGGCGATGCCGAGATCGTTCAGGCGCGCCGCCACGTGGCCCTGGGTCTCCGCCGGGTTGGCGTCGGCGATCCCGTTGAGGCCGAACAGGGGGGCCAGACGGATGCCGACCCGGCCCGCGGGGATCTCGCCGAGCACCGCCTCCATCACCTCGAACAGGAAGCGGCAGCGGTTCTCCAGGCTGCCGCCGTAGCGGTCCGTGCGCCGGTTGGTGTTGCTCGCCAGGAACTGGTGGATGAGATAGCCGTTGGCGGCGTGGATCTCTACCCCATCGAAGCCCGCGGCCAGGGCGTTGCGGGTGGCGCTGGCGTAGTCCTGCACCGTGGCGCGGATCTCGTCCACCGTCAGCTCCCGGGCCGGGGACACGGGGGTTGGGCCACCCTTGCCGTCGGCCCCCACCACGAACACCTGGCACTGCTCGCAGGGGACGGCCGAGGGCGCCACGGGGGCCTCGCCCGGGTGCAGGGACTCGTGGGACATGCGCCCGCAGTGCCACAGCTGCAGGAACATGCGCCCTCCCGCGGCGTGGACCGACTCGGTGACCCGACGCCAGCCGTCGGTCTGCTCCGGGGTGAAGATGCCCGGGGTGAGAGCGTAGCCCATGGCGATCCGGGAGATGTTGGTGGCCTCGGAGATGATCAGCCCGGCGCCGGCGCGTTGGGTGTAGTACTCCGCCATCAATGGCGTCGGCACGTTGCCGGGCTGGCCCGCGCGCGAGCGGGTGAGGGGGGCGAGGACGATGCGGTTGGGCAGGGTCAGCTCGCCCACCTGGACGGGGGTGAAGAGCACATCGGTGTTGGACATGGGGCAGGGCCTCGGTTGCGAAGGGATAACTCCTGCCAAATCGGGTCGGGCCCGGGGGAATACCAACCCCGCGGCGTCGGTTTTCCATTAGGGAGAGGGCGGAGGCGGGGCGCAGCCGGGCTGCGGTTTGCGTCAGCGATGGCCTGGGGCTGGTTGGTTCCGCAAAGTAGACAGAGAACGACAGAAGGAGAACGAGGGCTCACACGCCTCGGCGACACCCGTGTCGAATCTGGCGGATCGGGGTCCGATCCTTCCGAGAGAACCCGGCGCAAAGGTGATCGCTGAAACCCCCCACTGCCACATCCTCCTTGACGTATACTTTTCTTACTATGTAAGAAAAGGAGGCGATCGATGTCGACCGTGACCGTATCCGACAAGGGTCAAGTCGTCATCCCGGCGGCCATTCGCCGCCGGCTCGGCATCGCCCCGGGCAGCAAGCTCGACTTCGAGCTGGAGGGAGACAGCATCCGTGTGCGGTTGCGCAAGTCCATTCCGCCGTCGCGCGTCGAAGACGGTTTCGGCCTGCTGCGCTGTGCGCTCCCAGGGGAACGCCGGCTGGCGGATTTTGACGTGGCCGACGCCATGTGCAAGGACGACAATGATCGCCCTTGACACCAACATCCTTGCCCGCTTCTACGTCGAGGATCCGGGGGACCCGGAGGCGGCCAAGCAGCGTGCGGTCGCCCGCCGGATCATGACGCAGAGCCCCAGCCTGTTCGTGCCGATCACGGTGGTGCTGGAGCTGGAATGGGTCCTGCGGGCCTTCTACGGCTTCGATGCCTCGCAGATCGCTCGTGTTTTCGAGCATCTGCTCGGACTCGTGCACGTCAACACCGAGGAGGCGGAGCGCGTGGCCGCGGCACTGCCCCTCGCCGCTCAGGGCATGGACTTCGCGGACGCCCTGCACCTGTCGGGCAGCACCCATTGCGAAGCGCTATACACCTTCGATGACCGGCGATTCGCCCGGCGCGCGCGAAGGCTCGCCGACGGCACACCGGTCATCGTCCCCACCGATATGACCTTCAAGGAAAGCGACCCCCGCTGATCCACCGCGCCCCCTGAGCATCACGACCCAGACCCGTGTCCGAAACTGCTTCTCCTGGTTGCACCTGACCGACCTTCACTTCTGGCTCGACTGAGCCCCGGCGGAACCCTGCGCTAATTCGACGGCGCCATGCCCCCGTTCCGGCATAGCGCGTCATCGGCCGCTTGTGCCCATGCCTACAGACCAACGCGCATGGGGCTGTCGCGTTACCGACAAGCGGGAGTCGGGGCGGGGATAGCCCTTTTTAGATCAGACGCATAGAGATCTCCTCCACATGGGCACGCGGTTTGCTGTGTCCTGCCTCGACGGGAATGTTGGGCCCACCGGGTCGGCCCAAAACGTCTGGAGGCAGCATGTTGGAGTTGAAGGTTTTGGGCCAAGAGGGGGACGCGGCCAGCGCCGGGGGGTGCGCCTCCAGCGGTTGCGGCAGCAGCTCCGACGCGCTCTCGCACCTGCCGGAGGCGGTCCGCGCCAAGGTGCACAACCACCCCTGCTACTCGGAGGAGGCCCACCACCACTACGCCCGAATGCACGTGGCGGTGGCGCCGGCGTGCAACATCCAGTGCCACTACTGCAACCGCAAGTATGACTGCGCCAACGAGTCCCGCCCCGGCGTGGTCTCGGAGCTCCTGACGCCGGACCAGGCGGTGAAGAAGGTCCTGGCGGTGGCCGCCAACATCCCCCAGATGACGGTGCTGGGGATCGCCGGTCCAGGAGATCCGCTGGCCAATCCGGAGCGCACCCTTTCCACCTTCCGGGCGCTCTCCGAGCAGGCCCCGGACATCAAGCTGTGCGTGTCGACCAATGGACTCGCACTCCCTGATCTGGTGGATGCGCTCTGCGAGCACAACATCGACCACGTCACCATCACCATCAACTGTGTCGACCCGGACGTGGGGGCCAAGATCTACCCCTGGATCTTCTGGAAGGGCCGCCGGATCAAGGGCCGCAAGGCGGCCGAGATCCTGATCGAGCAGCAACAGAAAGGGCTCCAGATGCTGGTGGAGCGGGGCGTCCTGGTGAAGGTCAACTCGGTGATGATCCCGGGCGTCAACGACGCCCATCTCGAGGAGGTCTCCAAGGTCGTTAAGGCCAAGGGCGCCTTCCTGCACAACGTCATGCCCCTGATCGCCGAGGCCGAGCACGGCACCTTCTTCGGGGTGATGGGCCAGCGCGGACCCACCCATGAGGAGCTCCAGACGCTCCAGGACGCCTGCGCCGGTGACATGGCCATGATGCGCCACTGCCGTCAGTGCCGGGCCGACGCGGTGGGTCTGCTCGGCGAGGATCGGGGCGACGAGTTCACCCTGGAGAAGATCGAGTCCATGGAGATCGACTATGCCAAGGCCATGGAGGAGCGCCGCCAGGTCCATGCCGCCATCGAGGCCAACCGGGCGGCCCAGCGCAAGCGCACCGGCGAGTCCTTCGTCTCCATCGCCTCCCTCAAGCGACCCAAGCGGGAGACCCGTCCGGTGCTGATGGCGGTGGCGACCGCCGGCGGCGGCCTCATCAATCAGCACTTCGGCCACGCCCGGGAGTTTCTGATCTACGAGGCGACGAGCCAGGACGTCCGGTTCGTCGGCCACCGCAAGGTCGACCTCTATTGCTCCGGCGGGGACACCTGCGGGGACGCCGAGACGGCCCTGCAGAAGACCATCCGCACCCTCTCGGGCTGCGAGGCGGTGCTCTGCTCCAAGATCGGCTACGAGCCCTGGGGCGTGCTGGAGGAGGCCGGCATCGCGCCCAACGGGGAGCACGCCATGGAGCCCATCGAGGAGGCGGTGGCCGCGGTCTATCGGGAGCTGGCGGAGCAGGGGGCCCTCGATGAGCCGGCTCCCGCGACGCTGCGCATGACCGCCTGAGCCGAGCCGAAAGGAGCGCGACCCAATGGCGATTCAGATCATCGAGGGCTGCGTCAACTGCTGGGCTTGCGAGCCCCTGTGTCCCAGCCAGGCCATCTACGAGGCCAAGCCGCACTTCCTCATCGATGCCCGCAAGTGCACCGAGTGCGTGGGGGATCACCCGGATCCCCAGTGCGCCAGCATCTGCCCGATCGAAGGAGTCATTCTCGACGGTCTGGGCAACCCCTTGAATCCGGCCGGGTCCCTGACGGGCATCCCGCCGGAGCGCATGGCCGCGGCCATGGCAGAGATCCAGGCCCGCTAGGGATGGCAGGCGTGGGCACCCTGGTCTTCTACGAGAAGCCCGGCTGCGTCTCCAACGCCCGGCAACGGGCGCTGCTCGCCGGCCTGGGCCATCGCCTGGAGGTCCGCGACCTGCTGGCGGAGCCCTGGACGCCCGAGCGTCTTCGGCCCTTCTTCGGCGATCGGCCCGTCGCCGCCTGGTTCAACCAGACTGCCCCGCGGGTCAGGAGCGGGGATCTGCCGATCGACCGGTTGACCGAGGCCGAGGCCCTGGCCCTGATGGTCGCCGAGCCCATCCTGGTGTGCCGACCCCTGATGGAGCTGGATGCCCTCAGGGCCTGTGGCTTCGAGCCCGGCCCCCTCCTCGATGCCCTGGGTGTCGTCCTTGCACCGGATCAGGACCTTCAGTCGTGCTCACGGATCGCCGCTCCGGGGGAGGGCGCCGAGTGCCCCGCGCCGGACACTGCCGGGGGGAGCCGGGGGTGATCGTCGATGCCCAGATCCCGCGGGGGGCGGAGCCGGGCCAGCCCCTGAACGTCGCCAGCCATCGGGTGGCCGTGGAGATCGCCCCGGGCGTGCATTGGATCGGTGCCCTGGATCCCGGGCTGCGCACCTTCGACATCATCCTGCGCACGGCCAATGGGACCACCTACAACGCCTACCTCGTCCGGGGATCGGCGGGTGTGGCCATCGTCGACACGGTCAAGGCCGAGTTCGCGGACGAGTTCTTCAGCCGCCTGGAGTCCATCGCCCGTTACGAGGAGATCAGCGCGATCATCCTCAACCACCTGGAGCCGGACCATACGGGGGCCCTCCCGGAGCTGATGCGTCGGGCGCCCCAGGCCCGGCTCTACATCTCGACGCGCGCCACCTCGATGCTCAAGGCCCTGCTCAAGCCCAAGGAAGACGAGCGCCCGTTCGCGTACGACACCGTTGGCACCGGCGACGCGGTCTCCCTCGGCGACTGCACCCTGCGCTTCCTCCACACGCCCTTCCTGCACTGGCCCGATACCCAGTGTACCTACCTCGTGGAGCAGGGGGTGCTCTTCTCGGGCGATGTCTTCGGCTGCCATTACTGCGACAGCAGGCTCTTCAACGATCGGGTCGGGGACTTTCGGTTTTCGTTCGACTACTACTACGCCCACATCATGCGGCCCTTCAAGGGTCACGTGATGGAGGCCCTGAAGCTCATCGAGCCCCTGCGGCTCAACATGATCGCGCCGACCCACGGCCCGATCCTTAGGGACCGACCGCGACGCTATGTCACGCACTACCGGGAGCTGTCCACCTCCAGCCTCACCGAGCGGATCGGCAACGAGGAGCAGTCGCTCGTCATCTTCTACATGAGCGCCTACGGGAGCACCGCGCGTATGGCCGAGGCCATCCGGGCGGGGGCGGAGGAGCAGCCAGGGGTGCGGGTGTCCCTCTACGACCTCGAGGGGGGCGAGATCGAGCCCTTCGTGGACCTGATCGAGGAGGCCGATGCCCTGGCCTTCGGCTCCCCCACGATCAACGGGGACGCCGTGAAGCCCGTCTGGGACCTGCTGTCGTCCCTGGCGGTGGTGAATCTCAAGGGCAAGCTCGGCGCCGCCTTCGGGTCCTATGGATGGAGCGGAGAGGCGGTGCGCATGATCGAGGACCGGATGCGGGGGCTCAAGATGCGGCTCCCGGTGGCCGGCCTGCGGATCAAGCTCATCCCCACCGAGGAGGAGCTCGGCGAGTGCCGCGACTTCGGTCGCCGGCTCTCATCCGCCCTGGTGGGAGGCGAGCGGGGCCGTGTCATCGATTTCGCGGAGCTCGGGTAGAGAGAGCTTGGGGGCCTGGTCGGTGAGGCGCTGGACCCGGGCGCACCGGCGTGCCGCGCGGACTGGGGTCCCGTCCCTGACCAGACCCACGGGGTGCAGACGCGCAACCAACAACGGCCCCTCAGGGGCCACCCGGGCGGATGGTTCCACAATCCAAACAGCAATCTGGAGCTTTTGAAATGGCCAAGGCAAAAATCACCTTCGACGACATCGAGCAGACCGTCAATGTCCCCGCCGGCACCCGCGTGATCGAGATCTCCGAGAAGATCGGCGCCGGGATCATCTATGGCTGCCGGGAGGGCGACTGCGGGACCTGCATGATGCACGTGCTGGAGGGCTGGAATAACCTGACCGAGCCCTCCGTGCTGGAGGAGAAGGTCCTGCGGGAGAACATGGCGAGCCGCCACGATCGGCTTGCCTGCCAGGCGCAGATCCTCGGCGACTGCCGGGTGAAGCCGGCCTGACACCTGATTTAGCCCCGAACATTGCACTGAAACTGGAGTAAAATCATGGCACTCGTGACCTTCAGCAGCCCCGATTATAAGGACCGGACCGTCTATGCCGTGGCCGGCAGCCACACCGAGACCCTGCTCAAGCTCGCCAAGGAGCACAAGGTACCGGTCCACCACGACTGTCAGGACGGCGAATGCGGTCACTGCGTGGTGCGCGTCAGCAGCGTGGACAAGAAGGAGCGCATGGGGGGACCCCTCACCGAGAAGGAGAAGGTGGTCCTGCGCCAGCTGGGCAAGCTGACCCTGGAGGAGATCGACCGGATGGCGGTGGACGATCTGCCGAGCGAGTGGCGACTCGCCTGCCAGATGATCGTGCGCGACGAAGACATCCTGGTGGAATACTGAGATGTCGGTGCCGGCCCTGATCGTCTCGCGGGCGGCGCCGGGCGACGCGGAAGGGACCTACGCCCGGCTCATGGCCCATGCCGTCGGGACCGGCAACGACGAGCCCTTCGCCGCCATGATCTCCACCCGCGCTGCCGGCGGTGGTGCGCTGCCGGCCTGGCTTGGGCTCGATCCAGCCGCGTTCCGCTGCCTGCTCCGTCATCACTTCCCGTCCCTCGGGGCAGGGTCCCTGCCCGGCGTCGTGAGCAATTTGGCCCATTCGCCGGGGGCTGCCTCTGACCCCCGGCAGGATGAGCGTGCCGACCTGGTTCGGCTCCTGCTGATGCACAAGGCCGGCGACTCCCCCTCGGAGGTGTGGATGGCCCACGTGGTGGCCGCCGGATGCATGGGGAGCGACCACCTGTGGGAGGATCTGGGACTGCGCGAGCGGCCTCAGCTCACGGACCTGATGCGCCGCAACTTTCCGTCCCTGGCGGCGCGCAACGTCAAGGATATGAAATGGAAGCGCTTCCTTTACAAGCAGCTGTGCGAGGCGGAAGGGATCTATACTTGCCGCTCCCCTTCGTGCGAGGTGTGCACGGACTACCATGTTTGTTTTGGACCTGAGTAGGGAGCTCCTCTCCGGAGAAACACCGGCGGGTAGCCTCCAGGCCCGAGCCCTGGGTGCCTATCTGGGGCTCGCGGTGGGCGATGCGCTGGGCGCAACCGTGGAGTTCCTGACCCCGAGGGAGATCCTGGAGGTCCACGGGGAGCATCGGGAGATTCGGGGCGGCGGCTGGCTGCGGCTGCGAAAGGGACAGGTCACCGATGACACGGAGATGAGCCTGGCCCTGGGTGAGGCCATCCTCGCCTCTGGCGGCGTGGACGCGGCAACCATCGCGGCGGCCTTCAGCGAGTGGATGCGTGGAAAGCCCGTGGACATCGGCAATACGGTACGGCGCGGCATCACGCATTACCGCCAGACGGGCCAGACCGAGATGCCGGAGCATGCCTACGACGCGGGCAACGGCGCCTGCATGCGCACACTGCCGGTCGCGATCGTCACCCTCGGGGCGGATGGTCGGACGGTGGCCGAGGCCACCCGGGCACAATCCCATGTCACCCACCACAGTCCCCTGGCGGACGCCGGCACCATCACCGTGGTGCGTATGGTCCAGGCGGCCCTGCTTGGCGGGGGCAAGCAGCATCTCAAAGAGCTGGTGGATGCGCTGGTCGCCGAGGAGCCGCAGTACCGCTACGACCGCCGCCGGCTGGAGAACCCCGGGGGCTACATCGTCGAGACCCTGCGCGCCGTCTTTCAGTCCCTCTTCGCCACCGAGTCCTTCGAGTCCGCGCTGGTGGACGTGGTCAATCGGGGCGGGGATGCCGATACCACCGGGGCCATCCTGGGCATGATCGCGGGCGCCCTCTACGGAGCCGAGTCCATACCGAGGCGCTGGCTTGCCGCGCTGGAGCACGAGACCGCGGAGGCCTGCCGCGATCAGGCGCTCCGACTGTTACGTCTCTCACCCCACTGCCGAGGCGCCTCATAGGGGGAGACGCTGATCGAATGCCCTCCTGGCATTTGATCAGCCCGCGCCCCAACACGCGCGAGTATCGGGACGCTCGATTCTCGAGGGCTCGAGCCCCTCGAAAACGACGGCCCTCGCTGGCCCGCACGGGAAGCGCAATGCACGAGCGTTCCCTGGGGCTGCCGGTCACCGGCAACGGGCGCTCAGTCCGAACGCCCCATCTGCGCGTGGCGGTCGACCTCCCAGTTGGAGCGCTCGATCAGGGCGAGCGCCTCGCGGGAGAGCCGCACATGGTCGTCGGGCTCGAACGTCTCCCAGTTGTTCCAGTGGCTTTCCGCATCGTCCGCCATCAGGGGGAGGCCCTGGCGGCAGAGCTCCCAGACGGCTTGAGCTTGGTTGATGGTCATGGTCGTCACCTCCCTCCCTATGCGCCTCCGGCCCCGAGAGTCCGGTGGTCTTCCTGACTAAAAGGCTAGGCCGTTCAACCCGGGTCAGGTATCTGCGAATCGCCCGGCCGGGGCGTGGATTCTTCCCGGGCGCGCTGTAAGAGAACGCCTACAGGATGGAGGGGCCTCGCCCTCGGGCGCCCCGTCCGCGGCGCTGTTGCTCTCTGGCCCCGTTGCCAATCCGCTGCTTACTGTTGCTGGCGCTCGAAATACTCCCGGGTGATCTTGAACACCACAGGGCTCAGGAGCAGCAGCGCCACCAGGTTCGGGATCGCCATCAGGGCGTTCAGCGTGTCGGCAACCAGCCAGGCGAAGCTGAGCTTGATGGTCGCCCCGATGGGAATCGCCAGGACCCAGAGTAGTCGGAAGGGCAGGATGGCCCGGACCCCGAAGAGATACTCCACGCAGCGCTCGCCATAGACGCTCCATCCCAGGACCGTCGTGAAGGCGAAGAGGACCAGCCCCAGGGCCACGATGTAGTGGCCGAAGGCGGGCAGCCCGGACTCGAAGGCCGTGGTGGTCAGGGTGGCACCGGTCTGGAGCTTGTTGACCGAGGTCTCGCCCTCCACGCAGAGATTCTTCGTGCGGTCGATGCCCCAGGCGGTCGAGACCTCCTGCTGAATGGCCCCGCCCCGGTCCACACAGGCGGTGTAGTCCGGGCTCTCCACCTTCCATTGACCCGAGGTGACGATCACCAGGCCGGTGATGGTGCAGATGATGATCGTGTCGATGAAGGTGCCGAGCATCGCGACGGAGCCCTGGCGAACCGGGTTATCGGTCTCCGCGGCGGCATGGGCGATGGGCGCGGAGCCCAGGCCCGCCTCGTTGGAGAAGATGCCGCGGGCCACTCCCATCTGGATCGTCAGCATCACCAGCGCACCGGCGAATCCGCCCGCGCCCGCGGTGGGGGTGAATGCCAGAGCGACGATGTCGACGATGGCACCGGGTATCCGCTCGAGGTTGAGCGCCAGCACGGCGAGCCCACCCAGCACGTAGGCGATGGCCATGAAGGGCACCAGCTTCCCGGCGACCCGGGCGATCCAGCGGATACCGCCGATGAGCACCAGGGCCACGAACAGGGCCATCACCGCCCCGGTCTGCCACTCCGGGATCTGGAAGGTGTTCTCCAGCGCGTCCGCCACCGAGTTGGCCTGTACCATGTTGCCGATGCCGAATCCGGCGAGTCCGCCGAACACGGCGAAGGCCGCGCCCAGCCAGATCCAGCCGTCTCCCAGGCCGTTCTTGATGTAGTACATGGGGCCGCCCACGTGGTTGCCCCGCTCGTCCACCTCGCGGTACTTCACCGCCAGGACCGCCTCGGCATACTTGGTCGCCATGCCCACCAGGGCCGTGCACCACATCCAGAACAGGGCGCCCGGACCGCCGATGGCGATGGCCGTGGCGACGCCGGCGATGTTTCCGGTACCAATGGTGGCAGAGAGGGAGGTCATGAGGGCGTTGAACGGCGTGATGTCCCCCTCGCCGGCCCCGTGACGTCCCGACCACAGCATGCGAAAGCCGTAGCCCAGCTTCAGCAGCGGCATGAGCCGCAACCCCAGCATGAGGAAGAATCCGGTGCCGAGGATGAGCACCAGCATGGGTGGTCCCCAAACCACCCCGTTCAGCCAGGTGACGGCGTCGGTAATCGCTTCCAAAGGTACTACCCCCGATCGTGGTGGTTGGACGGACGAATCCAGGGAAGCGCTGATTTCTTGCGCTTCCCGTACGGGCCAGGGAGGGCCCGCCATTTTCAGGGGCACTGGTCCCTTGAAAATGGAGCATCCCGAGACTCGCGTGTCTTGGGACGCGAGCCGATCAGGCGCCAGGACGGCGCTCGATCGGCATCTACCTAAACCGGACCGACGGGCTCGATGAGGTCCGGGCCGTCGTTCTTCGGGCTATTCACCTGGCGTGAGACCGCGCGCAGCTCCCACGCCTCGGGATCCGCCGGTCGGAGCATCGCGCGTAGCCGCTCGATCCCCTTGGTGTCGGGATCCAGCCAGGTTCCATAGTCCTCCGGCGCGACGACGGCGGGCATTCGGTCGTGAATCGCCGCTACCAGGTCGTTCGCCGCCGTGACGACGATGGTACAGGAATCCAGACGCTCACCCTCCGGACCGTGCCAGGTCTCCCACAGCCCGGCCATGCCGAAGGGCGCACCGTCCCTGCGGCGGATCAGGAAGGGTGTCTTGCCCCTTTGCTCCGACCTCCACTCGTAGAAGCCCTCGGCGGGAATCAGACAGCGCCGATGCTTGAAGGCGTGGCGGTAGGCGGGCTTGGTGTCCACCGTCTCGGCGCGGGCATTGATCATGCTGTGGCGGTTGTCCGGCCCCTTGGACCACGCGGGGACTAGGCCCCAGCGAAGGGGCACGAGCACCCGTCCGCGCCCCTGGGCCTGCAGCACCACGAGGACGGACTGGGTCGGCGCGAGGTTGTAGCGGGGGGTGGCCGCGCACGCCTCATCCAGGTCGAAGTGGCTTGCATAGACCTCGGGGTCGGAGTACTGGATGAACCTGCCGCACATGGCCTCACACTATCCCGACGGGGGTCATCGCGCCAGGGCCTGTCGCTTTCCCTTGCCTCCAAAGGCTGCCACCGCTTCCCCGGGGCGGAGCCTCAGGCAGAATCCCGGTGACCGATGCCGTCCCCGATCCCGATAACTCATCGTTGACGGCGCCCGCGCGAGCTCCTGACGACAGGGTCACTGCAAGCGTTTATTCATGTTGGTTCTTAGCTTAGGCCCTGAAGTGCAAGAGATTGGATGAACAGGCGATTTTGTGCACCGTTGCTGTGGATAACCCTGTGGATGTGTTCGAAAGTTGGCCCCTGAGTCCTTCAGAACATGACGATTTTGTTAGATCGGGCAAATTTTGACCACCCAAATGTCGCGCACAAATACCGGGAGATACAGTCGGTTAGCAAGGCTCTCTCGCCTAACACGGTGCCTGTCGAGGGTCAAGCGCGCTTGTGCGGATAGCATCACACTTGAAGCCGGAACCTGTGGGTGCCGCGGTTTTTCGGCGCCGGCTCTCGGGACGCTTCCGCAACCCAGGGATTTTCTTCTACGCAGGGTGTACAGGGAGACGGGGACGGGGGTTGGGGTTCAGGAGAGGCCCTGGTCCCTCGGGCTTGACGAAGGATTATAGTTCGATAATCATGGAATCATGGAAATAAAGAAAGCGGTCACCGCGCTCGCCGCCCTTGCCCAGGAGACCCGTTTGTCGGCGTTCCGGGCCCTGGTCGCCGCGGGGGACATGGGGATGCCCGCCGGGGAGATTGCCGCCCAGCTGGGCGTGCCCCCGAACACGCTGTCGTTTCACCTCAAGGAGCTCACCCTCGCGGGACTGATCACCAGCCGCAGCGAGGGACGCTTCGTGATCTATTGCGCCGATTTCAGCACCATGCGCGGGCTCATCGATTACCTGAGCGAGGAGTGCTGCGGCGGCCACCCCGAGCTTTGTCTCACCAACCCGCCCACCGGAGGCACCACGCGATGAGCCCTCATCCGCCCACGGTCCTGGTGCTCTGCACCGGCAACTCCTGCCGCTCCCAGATGGCGGAGGTCCTGCTGAACCATGACCTCGCCGGGGAGGTGCGCGCACTCTCCGCCGGCACCCGACCCCAACCCAAGGTGGCCGACGGGGCCATCGCCGCCCTGCGGGACCTCGGGCTCCCGACGGACGGACTCTATCCCAAGGACGTGGACGCCGTGCTGGGCGAGGATATCGACCTCGTGGTGACCGTGTGCGACAACGCCAGGGAGACCTGCCCCGTCTTTCCCCGCCCGGTGCCTTCCATCCATCTGCCGTTTCACGATCCCCACGGCGAGCCGCTGGAGTCGTTCATTGGGGTACGAGACGACATTCGGGCCCGGCTGGTTCCCGCGGTTCGCGAGGCCTTGGGGATTTGAAGCCATGGCGGCACCGGTCCTGACCTCCATCCTGACCTGTCCCCAATGCGGCCATCGCCGCGAAGAGGCCATGCCCACGGATGCCTGCCAGTGGTACTACGAGTGCCAAGGGTGCGGCGCCCTGCTCAAGCCGAAGCCGGGAGACTGCTGCGTCTTCTGCTCCTACGGCTCCGTCCCCTGTCCGCCGGTGCAGCTGGCTGCGGGAGACGGCCCTTGCTGCGGCGCCAGCCCATCGACTAACGGAGGCAACGCCCCATGACCGCCCAATGCGAGGTCACCGCCAAGCGCGCCGTTGGCGCCCCCATGACCCTGTTCGAGCGTGGCTTGAGCCTCTGGGTTGCGCTGTGCATCGTTGCCGGGGTCCTGCTGGGACAGCTCGTGCCGGCCCCCTTCCAGGCCCTGGGCCGCATGGAGGTCGCCCAGGTCAACATCCCCGTCGGTCTGCTCATCTGGGTGATGATCATCCCGATGCTGATGAAGATCGACTTCGGCGCCCTGCATCAGGTGAAGGAGCATTGGCGCGGCATCGGCGTGACGCTCTTCGTCAACTGGGCGGTGAAGCCCTTCTCCATGGCCCTGCTGGCGTGGCTCTTCATCCGCCACTGGTTTGCCCCCTGGCTGCCCGCCGAGCAGCTGGACAGCTATGTGGCCGGACTCATCCTGCTGGCCGCCGCCCCCTGCACGGCCATGGTGTTCGTCTGGAGCCGGCTGTCGGACGGCGATCCTTACTTCACCCTGTCCCAGGTGGCGCTCAACGACACCATCATGGTCTTCGCCTTCGCCCCCATCGTCGGACTGCTGCTGGGGCTCTCGGCCATCGTGGTCCCCTGGGATACCCTGCTCACCTCGGTGGTGCTCTACATCGTCATCCCGGTGATCCTTGCCCAGGCCTGGCGCAAGGCCCTGCTCCGAAAGGGTCAGGCGCGTTTCGATGCCACCCTGGCCACGCTCGGACACGCGTCGATCCTGGCCCTTTTGGCTACCCTGGTGCTGCTGTTCGCCTTCCAGGGCGAGGCCATCCTCGAGCAGCCGCTGATCATCGCCCTGCTGGCGGTGCCGATCCTGATCCAGGTCTTCTTCAACTCCGCGCTGGCCTACTGGCTCAATCGCAAGGTGGGGGAGAAGCACAACGTGGCGTGCCCGTCGGCCCTGATCGGTGCGTCGAATTTCTTCGAGCTGGCCGTGGCGGCGGCGATCTCGCTCTTCGGCTTCCAGTCGGGCGCCGCCCTGGCCACAGTGGTCGGGGTGCTCATCGAGGTCCCGGTGATGCTGCTGGTGGTGAGGATCGTCAACCGGACCAAGGGCTGGTACGAGGGCGGCCTCGCCGCCCGCTGAGGACTATCCATGCGCAGGCTCGTCATACCTATCGCCCTTCCATCCCCGGGCGGGTTGCCGCGGTCCGGCGAGCGCAACGCGGGAAGGGTCTTCCGTGCCCTGGAGCAGCTCCATCCGGAGGCCCGGTAGCACCCGCCGCCGTGTTCGACGCCCTCGCCACCCTGCTGGTCTACCAGGCCCTGGGCCTCGACCCCGCGAGCCGCGCCGGCGCGGCCCTGCACTTCTTCGTCATGGATGTGGCGAAGATCTTCGTCCTGTTGGTCATGGTGATCTACCTGATGGGCCTCTTCCGGGCCCTCCTCTCCCCGGAGCGGGTGCGCGAATACGTCCGCGGCAAGCCCCAGTGGCTCGCCCGCACCCTGGCCATCCTCTTGGGGGCGGTCACGCCCTTTTGCTCCTGCTCCTCCGTGCCGCTCTTCATCGGCTTCGTGGAGGCGGGCATTCCACTTGGGGTGACCTTCAGCTTCCTGATCGCCAGCCCCATGATCAACGAGGTGGCGGTCGTCATCCTGGCGGGCATCCTGGGTTGGAAGCTCACCCTGGTCTACGTGGGCGCGGGGCTGGCGGTGGCCTGGATCGGGGGCCTGGTCATGGAGCGCTTCAGGCCGGAGCGGTGGGTGGAGGACTATGTGTGGCAGATCCGCATGGGGCAGGCGCAGGTGCCGGCGGCGGACCGCACCTGGGCCGGCCGTCACCGCTACGCGGTGGGGGAGGTGCGCGAGATCGTCGGGCGTCTGTGGAAATGGGTGCTGGCCGGGATCGGTGTCGGCGCGCTCTTCCACGGCTTCGTACCCGAGAACTGGGTGAGCACGCACCTGGGCGGCGGTAGCTGGCTCAGCGTGCCGGCGGCCGTGCTCATCGGCATCCCCCTATACTCCAACGCCACCGGCGTTATCCCGGTGGCCGAGGCCATGCTGGGCAAGGGGGTCGCGCTCGGAACCACCCTGGCCTTCATGATGAGCGTCGCCGCCCTGTCGCTGCCCGAGCTGATCATCCTGCGCAAGGTGATCCGCTGGCCGGCACTGGCCCTGTTCGTCGGGGTCCTGGTGGTCGCCATCGTCCTGGTCGGCTGGGGCTTCAATCTGGTTTCCTGAGGAGCACGTGATGCACGAGCAAGACCGTATTCGAGAGCAAGTGCGCGCCGCCTATGGCAAGGTTGCCCGGCAAGAGGAGGGCGGCTGCTGCCAACCCCAGCCGGTCCCCATCGACGCACATCGCCTGGGCTACAGCCGGGAGGACCTGGAGGCCGCGCCGCAAGGGGCCAACCTGGGGCTGGGCTGCGGCAATCCGCGCGCCACAGCCGGCCTGAAAGCCGGCGAGACGGTGCTGGATCTGGGCAGTGGCGCCGGGTTCGACTGCTTCCTGGCCGCCCGCCAGGTGGGACCGACGGGGCAGGTTATCGGCGTGGACATGACCCCGGACATGGTCGCCAAGGCCAGGGAGAACGCGTTGCAGGTCGGCCTCTCCAACCTGGAGTTTCGCCTGGGAGAGATCGAGGCCCTGCCCGTTGCCGACGCTTCGGTCGATGCGATCATCTCCAACTGCGTCATCAATCTGTCGCCGGACAAGGCGCGGGTGTTTCGGGAGGCCTTCCGCGTGCTGAAGCCCGGTGGGCGCCTCGCCATCAGCGACGTGGTGGCCACCGCGCCGCTCCCGGAGGCGCTGAGCGCGGACCCCCACCTCTACAGCTGCTGCATCGCCGGCGCCGCGCCCGTGGCCGAGATCGAGGCCGCGCTGCTTGCGGCCGGCTTCACGCAAATCCGCATCGCCCCCAAGGACGAGAGCCGCCAGATGATCCGCGACTGGGCACCGGATCGCGGCGTCGAAGACTATGTGGTCTCGGCCACGATCGAGGCCACCAAGCCCCTGCGGGAGCAAGGCGTGCAACCGCGGCCGAGCCCCCAAGCCGCTTCCCAGACCGCCGAGGCCGACGGCACGCCACCCCTGCATCCATCCGTCGTCGCCCTGGTCGCCCTGGCCGCCGACATCGCCGCCAACCATCCTAAGCAGGGTCTCTGTCAGGTGGAGCGACTGAGGGACCTGGGCGTGCCTGCGGCCCAGATCCGAACCGCCGTGGAGGTCGCCCGACACCTGCGCGACGAGGCGGCGCAGCTGCTGGACGCCCGGTTCGACGAGGAGGCGGCCGCCCTGCTCGACCCGCCCGCGGAGCAGGCGCCGAGGCCGCGGATAGCGGCGGGCACACCCTTTCCCGTCGCGGTGGCCGATTCCGGGCCCTGCTGTACGCCCACCAAGTCCGGTCAGTCCTGTTGTTAGGAGCGGAGCCATTCGAGATGAAATCCATCAAGGTGCTGGGAACCGGCTGCAGAAACTGCAATGCCACCTACGACCTCATCCGGTCGGTCGCCTCCGAGAAAGGGGTCGAGGTGGACCTGCAAAAGGTCGAGGACATGGGCGCCATCCTCGGCTACGGCGTCATGTCCACCCCCGGCGTGGTCGTGGACGGCCAAGTCGTGCACGCGGGCGGTGTGCCCAATCGCAGGCAGGTGGAAGACTGGCTGGGGTAGGGTGGGTCAAGGCCCGGGGGCGTGCCACTGCGTTGGGTCGGACCCTCTGCGCCGGATTCCGCCGCCGCTGTCGCCTCGTCGAGACCCGTGGGCAGCCGTGACGGCAGCGGCTGGCCACAATCGGAGCCGCGCCCTTCTACCTGAGCCCACCTCCAGGAGCCTATACTCTCGTCGTCGCGGCTCACTCTACGGTTCCAAGGAGATCGTTGAGCTGCTCGCAAGCTTCGAGCGCAGTGGAGCGACTTTTGGGACATAGGAAGGCATGAATGGCTTTCTTCTGTTGGTTCCTCGAATGCGTGCCGAGAGTCTGCCAGCTCAAGAATAACTTTCGCTGAATGCAATAAAATCAGTGGCCGTTGGTACGGAGCGAAAGTGAAAGTTGCGGAGCTTATCAGGCTGCTGCAGGATGATGGGTGGTTTCTAGCCCGTACGCGCGGAAGCCACCGTCAGTTCCACCACCCGACCAAGCCTGGCACTGTAACGGTGGCGGGTAAGCCAGGCGTCGACGTTCCTCCCGGTACGTTGAACAACGCGCTCAAACAAGCTGGCCTGAAGAACTGAGGCTTTCTGTAATGAAATACACGGTAATCCTTGAGAAGGGTGATTCTAGCTTTGGCGCTTACGTGCCGGATCTTCCAGGTTGCATCGCGGCGGCGGAAACCAAAGACGAAGCTCTGGCCTTAATCGCCGAAGCCATTGAGATTCACCTTGAGGACATGCGTGAGCGTGGTGAAACGATTCCCGAGCCGCACAGCTTCTTTGAAACCGTAGAGGTTGCTGCATAGCTTTTCCCAAGAAATACACCAGCCTGCGTAGGGCGGAACGCGACAGCGGTTCCGCCAATCGCCGGGAGCCACGGAGCCGTCGGGCCATTCTGCCCTCTGTCGGGAGGCGCGGGCATCGCTGTGCGGCGAAATGGCGGATCACCCTGTCGGGTATCCGCCCTACGGGCTAATCCCCGACACAGATCCGACATTGACGAGGCGCAACGACATGAAGGCCTATCTGATCACCCCAGAGACCCAATCCATTGACGAAGTCGAGGTTACGGGAATCGACGACATCAAGGCCCTGATCGGCTATGACACCCTGGAATCGGACGCGGTTGGCCCCGACGGCGACCGGCTCTATTTCGACGAGGAGTGCTTCCTCAGAGGCACCCCGGGGCGCTTCCAGATCGACACCCTGGTTCCAGTGTCGGGCAAGGGGGTGATCGTCGGAACGACGGACGAGGGAGCGGCCCTAAGGGATGTCGTCATCGGCATTGACGAACTGCGTGGCCGAACCAAGTATCTCTAGTCGCTCTACCAAAGGCCGCATTCGGCCTGCCCGGTCTTCGGCTCCCTTCCGCAGGCCAGACGCCCGGGGCCGTCGCTTGTCTTGTCCCGGTTTTAACGATTCCTGCCCAGAGCCTCGCCAGCCCGCGTAGGGCGGAACGCGATAGCGGTTCCGCCAATTGCCGGGAGCCGCGGAGCGGTCGGGCCATTGTGGCCTCTGCCGGGAGGCGCTGGCATCGGAGTGCGTGGCGGAATGGCGGATCGCCCTATCGGGCATCCGCCCTACGGACTACGGGCTGTTCAATGAGGGAACAGGATGGAGCAAATCCCTCGAATTCACCGGTCGTCAGGGGGAGACCTGCGGCGGTAATCTCAGCCGGGCGCCTGGTCGGATTGCGTTACGGGCGAACCAGTCGCGCGGGGTCTCCAGGGCGTAGCGTGCCGGCCCGCGGGAGCGGTGTCGCGTAACCTCGTCGCAGGCAGTCATTGCCTCGATGTTGAGCAGCCTTCCCTGGGAATCGAAGAACCCGATGTCGAGGTCCAAGGGCGTGTTCTTCATCCAGAACGCGAGTGGTTGCGCCCGCGGATACACGAAGAGCATGCCCGTGTCGGGGGCGAGGGCCTCGCGACCCATCAGTCCGCGGAGGTGCGATTCCGGGTCATCGGCGATCTCCACCCGGATGACCGCGTCTCCCACACGCACGGCGGTCAGGGCGCTCTGAGCGTCTGGCGGTGCGCCCTGATCGGCGCGCACCGCCAGGAAGGCGGGCCATAGGGCGGCGTTTGCCAGAAGCACCAGGCTGAGCCAACGGGCTGCACATGGCTTCCAGTGGGTTTGTGCGGTTGTGTGTGGCACGGGGCCTGCCCTGTGGTTGAGTCGGCGGCGCGGGGGTCTCGGTCGGCCGGCGAGCCCCGGATGATCCGAGCATGAAGCTTGCGTAAGCGTTCAGACCCCCGCTCGATTTGCCCTCCATGGCGTCTGGATCCCGGCAGTCCATGCCGGGATGACGGGGAGGGTCTGAACGCTTACCAGCTTGCCAGCCCAACAGCCCGTTGTCGACTAGGGCCAATCGGCACGGGGCGGGTTGCACCGTCACCCGCTCTGTCGGGCCGGATGCCTTCGGGTGCGCAAGCCACCGGTAGGCAAGAGCGACCATCTAGCGGGTGCCCTGCTTCAGCTTGTCGTCGTAAGCTTCTTGGGTACCTACCGCAGACCGGCTGCGAAGGTCGGACCACGCAGGCCCGGATCTCTCGCGGCGCAACCGGATAAGAGGACACCCCATGACCGACGGCCCCTGGCGCACCTTGAGAGACGCATTCCATCTGGCCTGGAGGCTGCGATGGCCGCTCCTGCTGTCCCATCTAGTGTTCTCGGTGCTGGTGCTGGCGGCGCTGGCGCCGCTTGTCTCGCTGACGATCCGCGGGGCGATCGCGCTCTCCGGTCAGCCCGCCCTGTCGGACTTCGACATCGCGATGTACCTGCTCTCGCCGGTGGGCTTCGTGGCCGGCGTGGTGGGTGCGAGCCTGGTGCTCAGCACCGCGGTTCTGGATACCGCCTTCATGATGGCTATCGCCCAGGACGCGCGCCAGACGGGACAGCGCCGCTTCGAGGTCGGCGTGGCGAAGATCCTGCCGCGTCTGCCCCGGATCATCGGCTTTGCCTGGCGCCTCCTGCTGCGGCTGCTGGTGATTGTCGCTCCCTTCCTGGTGGCGGCGCTGCTCGTGGCCCAGCAAGGGCTCACGGACTACGACATCAACTACTACCTCAAGGAGAGGCCGCCGGCGTTCATCCGGGTGGTCGTGATCGACGGTCTACTGCTGGCGGCCATGTCGGTCGTGCTCATCCGCAAGCTGCTCGGCTGGTCCGTGGCGCTGCCGCTGGTCCTGTTCTCGGACGTTACCCCAGGGGGAAGCTTCGCACGGAGCGAAGAGGCCCTGCGGGGGCGGCGATTGCCGCTTCTGCTGACTCTGATCGGCTGGGGGGTGATCTCCGCGGTGTTGGTGGCGGGGACGGCGCTGCTGGCGCACGGCTCGGCGAGCTGGCTGGCGGCCAGGATCGGCGCGGACCTCGATCGACTGGCCCTGGCCTTCGCCCTGCTGCTGGCCGCCTGGTCGGTGGTCAACCTCCTGGTCACCACGATCACCTCCGGGGCGCTGGCCCATGTCCTGATGTCCGCCGCCGGGTGGCCGGGCCAGGGGGCGGAGCTCGCGCCGGTCCGCCGCCCGGTCCTGCGGCGGATGCTGTTGGTTGGGCTGGTGATCGCCGTGGCTCCCTTGCTGGCGGGGCTGGCCGATTTCATGGGGTACAAGCCGGATGACGAGATCCAGATCATCGCGCACCGGGGTGCGGCCGGGGCGCGCCCGGAAAACACCATGGCCGCGTTCGCCCTGGCCATCGAGCAGAAGGCGGACTGGGTGGAGCTGGACGTGCAGGAAAGCGCCGATGGCGAGGTCATCGTCATGCACGACAGCGACTACATGAAGATCGCCGGGGTGGACCTGAAGGCTTGGGACGCAACCATGGACGTCCTCGCCGATATCGACATCGGGAGCTGGTTCGCCCCCGAGTACGCCGCCGAGCGGACCCCCCTGCTGCGGGACGTCCTGGAGCTGGTGAAGGACAGCGGGACCGGGGTCCTGACCGAGCTCAAATACTACGGCCATGACGAGATGCTGGAGCAGCGCGTGGCCGATGTCGTGGAGGAGACGGGCATGACGGACCAGATCCGGGCCATGTCGCTCAAGCACGAGCAGGTGCGGAAGATGAAGGCCCTTCGGCCGGACTGGACGGTCGGCCTTCTGGCAACCGCCACCGTCGGGGACCTGCCCGCGCTGGAGGCCGATTTCCTGGCCGTGAACATGGGGACGGCCTCCGTCGGGCTGGTTCGCGCCGCGCGCTCGGCGGGCAAGGAGGTCTATGTCTGGACGGTCAACGACCCCCTGTCCATGTCCCATATGGCGAGCCTCGGCGTCTCCGGGCTGATCACCGACGAGCCGGCGCTGGCGCGTCGGGTGCTGGAGGAGCGGGCCGCGCTCAGTGCGGCCGAACGGCTGGTGCTGGCGCTCGGCAGCAAGCTTGGACTGCGGGTCTCCGACAAGGCCTATCGCGATGCGTCGCCTTGATCTCTTGGCCGTGGCCTGCCTGTCGCTCGGGCTGATGTCCGGGCTCGCGGCCCTGGCCCAGGATGGAATCACGACCGGACCGCTGTCCCACGCGCTGGAGATCCCCGCCCATCGCTGGCTCGCCGAGGTTCGCAAGGCGCCGGGCACGAGGCTCGCCCCGTTCACGACGGATGGCTGCAGCGGTGGCCTGTCCGGTCTCTGGACGTTCATCGCCGAGCGCTACCCGGCATTCGCCCAAGCCCACGAGGGGGTGCCGCCCTGGGAGGGCTGCTGCGTGACCCACGACCGCGCGTACCACGCGGGCGGTGCGGACCCGGATCCGGAGGCGAGCTACGCCGCCCGGATCGCGGCGGACGAGGCGCTGCGGCGCTGTGTGACCGCTACGGCCAGTGAGCGGGACGCTGTCCTGGGGGTGCTCTACGGCATGACCGAGGCGCAGGTTCGGCTCCTCTACCGGGCGATCGGTGCGGCGATGTTCCACGCGGTCCGCCTCGGCGGCGGGCCCTGCACCGGGCTGCCCTGGCGGTGGGGCTACGGCTATCCGCACTGCTGGGCGATGCCGGGGGAGTAGACGGTCGTCGCCCCGGCCGGACCGGCCTCGAAGCCCGCGGCCGCGAGCAGCTTCGGGATGTCGGCCTCGACGATCTCGATGCCCCGGGTCTGGCAGAAGCGCCGCTCCTTCTCCGTGGGCTCCGGGGTCAGGGCCCACCCGGCCGGTGAGCCGGCGCCGTAGATGATATCCGACAGGACCATGCGCTCGGTGTCGCGCAACAGGCGCAGGCCGAGCAGGCAGTACTGGCGGCCTTCCCGATGGGACTTGAGAAAGGATGGGATGGCGAAGCCGCCCATCAGCTCGGTGATGTAGTCCACGTAGTCGGCGTCCGAGGCGATATAGGTCGCGTCGGGTCTGGGGCTTCCCATGGGCTTGAAGAGCACCGGGAGGCGCGGGTCGACGGCGGCCTGGTCCACCTCGCGGTAGGCGCTGCCGTCATAGTGATGGATGCGGAAGCGGTAGTCGGTGCCGCCCACCCGGGCGATGCCGCGCACCAGGGTGTGGGGCCGATCGGCGTAGGAGTCCTGGAGCTGGGTGTCCCTGTTGATGTCGATCACGTAGCCGGGTGCGACCGCTTGGAGCCAGTCGTGGATGGGGGCGCGGCTCCAGTGGCGGGCCCCATAGGTGGCGTCCAGGAATCGGTGGACCGCGCCGCGGCCGCGCTTGAGCTCCACGTCCATGGCCGCCCGGGGGAACTCCCACATGAGCCGGGGAGACATGGGCCTGCCGTTGTTGAGGCCGAGGATGAGGCTCTCGCTGTCCGCGGGGATCGGCTGGCCGTCCGCGAGGTCCACGACGCCCGCCAGGGCCCCGGGGCCCAGGTAGGGGATGATCTGACCCGCTTGGATGCCGCGCACCAGGGCGGTCAATTGCTCTGACACCTTGTTCACCTGTATTTCCTATTTTGAATGTCTACGGGCCCGAAATCGCGCGGCGAGGGCCGGGCCCCCGCGCCATCCCTCAGCCCAGGATCAGCTCGTAGGCGCGCCGCAGCAGCTCGAGCTCCACGGTCGGGAGCCCCCGCGCCTGGGTCAGGTCGATGAAGGCGCCGCCTTGGGCCGCGACCGTGTCGAACGGCGGATCCGTGCTCCTGAACCTGGCGAGAAAGACCTCCGAGGGCCCCTGGGCGCTCGTGACCCGGCAGCGGAAGCCGGTCTCGGCCTCCAGGCTTCCGGCCGACAGGCCCAGGCGGGACTCCGCGGCCCGGATCAGCGGCGCCGGATGGCTGACCACGGTGGCCGACGGGTCGGCCTCGTCGCTCAGCACGGCGTCGGCCGGAAGGGGCTCGGGCCCGCACATGCCGCCGTGCCCGAGCCGCAGGAAGCGTGTTCGGGCGCTGGTGGACTGCTTGTGGTAGAGGATGAGCCTGGGCGGATTCATGATCGGATCCCGCGGGTCGCCCGGCAGCACCCCCGTGTGGGCCGGCTCCGGGTTGGCCAGGTCCCTGGGGGCGAGGCGGGTGGGAAGGGCTGGCTCATCTCCAGGGGCCTCAGGAGACGACCTGCAGGAGCCGGGGCTCGGCCCGGATATCCTGGCCCCGGCCCCAGGCGTTCACCGCCTCGACGAACCAGCGCGGGTCCCGGGGATGGGGGCGGATCACGTCGTGCTCCACGAAGAAGGTCCCATCCCCGTGGAAGACGAGCCCACCCTGTCTCTGGCCCCTGGTGTCGCGCCACTCGCCCACCAGGCTGTCGAGCCCCGAGACGGGGTCCCGATCGAGGCGGTAGCTCGCTGCGCCCGGGTCACCGATGGGGACGGATCCTGGGGCAAAGCCGAGCTTGACCAGCTCATCCGCCAGGGCCCGGCAGATCGCGTGGGCCAGCGGTGAGACCTGCTCGAACCGGGCGAGGGCGGCACCCATGTCACCAGAGCTCCGCCGGGACCTTGAGCCGCTCCAGGGGCTCCCCTCCCAGGAGGTGTTGGTCGAAGATGGCGGCCACGTCGGCCTTGCGGACCCCGCCGTACATGACCCCTTCCGGGTAGACCAGGACGCTCGGCCCTGCCGTGCAGGGGCCCAGGCAGCCGGTGGCCGTGACCTGGACGCTGTTGAAGAGCTGGCGCCGCTCCAGCTGGGCGAGGAGCTCCTCGTAGACCTCGCGGCAGCCCTGCTGGGCGCAGGAGCCGCGGGGGTGGTCGGGCGGACGCTGCTGGGTGCAGACGAAGACGTGCTTGGCGGGTCTTGGCATGGTGGTGGTCGGTTCGACGAGGCCAGGTTGGGCGGATTCGGTGGTGCGGCGCCGGGCGGGGAGGGCGGGTGTCGGTTGAGGCCCTGGTCGGGCTGAAGCCTACGTCCTGGGTGTCTCAGGCGGCCACGGGCTGGGGCTCGTGGGAGAGGCACTTCTTGGGACAGACCCGGGCGCACGCCTGACAGCCGATGCAGTCCAGCAGGTTCTTGAGGCTCATGACCATGCCGGGGGCCTCGTCGAAGTCGTCGTCGTCCTCATCGTCCATCTCCATGTCGTCCAGATCCAGGTCGTCGCGGTCGATCAGCTCGAAGACGTCGCGGGGGCAGACCTTGTAGCAACGACCGCAGCCGATGCAGCGGGTCTGGTTCAGATCCGTGACGAAGGCCGGGATCCAGGGGACCCCACCGCGGGTGATTCCGGTGATGTTGCTCATAGCGGTCTACCTCTGGGTTTCAGGTCATGCGGACTCGGGGCTGACGGCCTTCAGGGCCGCGTCGGCCTCGGCCCAGGCGCGGCAGGCGTCGTAACAGGCCTGGGCGATGCCGGGGATCTCCTCGTAGGCGGCGGGGAGGCGGTCCTCCACCAGGTCGTGCAGCTCGCTCGCCCGCTCGCTGGCGATGCGCTTGGCCTTCCTCGCCGCCTTCGCGAGGGCCTTGATCTCGTCTTCGTTCATGGGGCTTCGATCTCCATCGTTGAGAACTCCGGGGCACCGAGCGGCAGGGGAGGATGAACGGATCGACGGGTCCCTGCATCTACCCCTCGCAACTAGCACCTAGGAACTAGCCACTGAACGCTCACAACCCCGCCACCTTCGGGTGCTCGCCGATGATCTCCAGGGCGACGGACAGGATCTTGTCCGCCTCGTCCTTCATCTTCGAAAGGGACGGGAAGCCGAAGCGGTGCACGTCGCGCAGGGTGCGGTCCATGACCACCAGCTTGCCCACGGTGATCAGGGCGCGTCCGAACCCCTCGTGGGTGAGGTTGATCATGGGGACGGCCATCAGGCCGCACTCCTTCTCGATCAGGGCGGCGATGGCGTTGTAGAAGGCCTTGACCCGGGCCATGACGATCTCGTCCGGGTCACCGATCACCGGGATCTCGCGCTTCTTCTCCTTGGTGAGGACATAGGGCTCCAGGATCTTGCCGGTGGGCCAGGAATCGTAGGTGCCATAGCTGTCGATGGCGCGCATCTGGCGGACCATCTCGCGGGCGAAATCGGTCTCGAGGACGGGATCCTCGGTGGGCATCTCGGCGACTGCTGCGCTCATCTTCTTTCCTCGGTCGTTGGGTCGTTCGTTGTGTGCCGCCGTGCGGTGCCCGCGGCGCCGGTATCAAAGGGGACGTGAAGGGTCGGACGCTCCAGGCGCAGCAGCACCGGTTGGTAGCGGCGGCGCGCGGCGGCGCCACCCGTCAATCGGCCCGTGAGGCGCAGGCCGACGGCGAGTCCCGCAATGCCCGCCGCGGCGACCCCGAGCTCCGGTGCCCCAAGCGACTCGGCGATCCCCGCGGCCGCCACCAGGGCCGCCAGGGGGAGCAGGTAGGCGGCCGCGGAGGCCCGCACCAGGAGTCGGTCCGGTATGCCGATGACCACCCGGTCGCCCACGTGGACGCCCAGATCGTCCGCTACCGCCAGGCGGTTCGAGGCGTCGGGCGTGAGCAGGCGTCCCAGCACGGAGGAGGGGCATCCCCGGCCGTGCCCGCAGCCGCCGCAGGCGCTGCGTCGGCTGGTCTCGACCCAGGCCAGGCCCCCGTCTCGGGAGACCACGGTGGCCGACTCCTCGATCATCTCCGCGCCTCCGCGCCGGGTCTCCCGGAGGCTCGGCGTGGCGCCGCGGCCGGGGGGCGGGGGTGCGCGCTCATTCGCTCCAGCCCTCCGCCTCCATGGCGTCGAAGCGGCTGCCGTCCTGGGGCCGCTGGGACTCGATGGCGCGGGCCAGCCAGGCGCTCGGGCCGGCGCCGAGATCCGCCTGGAGGGCCTTGATCAGCTCCGACAACTGGGCGCCGGGCGGAACCTTCATGGGCTGGACGCCCGCGGAGCGCAGCTGGTTGACCGCCGAGGCGCCAACCGCCTGACAGTAGACGGCGACACAGCCGTCGAGGGCGGCGATCTTGGCGGCCAGCTTGTCCTCGTTGCCGTCCATGCTGAGCGGGCCGAACTGGATGATCTCCACGACCGAGGACCGGGTCGGGTCCACCGCGTGGATCACGAAGCACTCGGCGGCGCCGAAGTGCTGGTCCACGTGCCTCCGGTCCGAGCTGGCGAAGGCCACCTTGACCGCTGTATCCGACCCCATGGTGTCTTCTCCGAAGGTCATGAGCTTGAGTCGTCGTTGCAGTGGCATCGCGATCCCCCTTGACTGCGATCTGCCGCGTTTCTCCCCTCACCCCAATCCCTCCCCCCTGGGGCGAGGGGCTCTTGCAACACCCCCTGCAAGGGGGAGGGCACCCTCGCGACACCCTCTCCCAGTGGGAGTGGAGGAGCTGGAGCGCGCTCCCGGCGCGGCTGTTGGTTTGAGGCTCATGGGAGCACGGGGCCTCAGGCCGCCCGGGAAAGCGCGGACCGGGCCTCGTCCGTGCGGGGCGAGAGTCGCGATCGATAGGGATGGATCTCACCCCGCTCCAGCCGCAGCAGCATGTTGGCCAGCTCGAACAGGGTCGAGCGGGTGCCCTGGTAGCCGATCCAGGTCCGCTGGTAGCCCCCCACCAGGTCATACTGGGGGAAGCCCGCCCGCAGGAGCGGGATGCCCAGCCGCTCGGCAGTATGGGCCGCGTGGGAGTTGCCGATGAGCAGATCCGCGGCACCGGTACGCGCCGCCTGCTCCAGGTCTTCCAGGTCGCCGATCTTGACCCGCTCGCAGCGCGCCCGCGAGAGGGCGGGGGCGTTGGTCGGGGCTACGGCGGCCACGGTCTCGGTGCCCATGCCGGCCAGCATCTGGCTGAAAGCGACGAGCAGGTCCGGGTCAGCGGCGATGGCGACCCGGCTGAGGCCGAGCATGAAGTGGCTGTCCAGCATGGCGTCCTGAAGCTGGGCCCGCTGGCGCTCGATCCGCTCCGGGACCGGGCGGGCGGCGATCTGCGCCAGGCGGGCGACCAGGGCGTCCACCGCGTCCAGACCCATCAGGTGGGCGAACCGATGGTCGGGGACCCCGGTGCGGGCGGCGAGCAGGTCGGCCGCCGGATACATGGATGCGCCGATCACCAGCGTGGCCGCCCCATCCCCCAGGGTCGCAAGCTCGCCGACCGGGGCGCCGCCGACGGTGAGCGGGCTGAACGCCTGGTCGGTCAGATGGCCGTCGAGCGAGTCGGAGAGGTCCGGCAGGACCACCGGGCGCAGCCCGAAGAGCTCGATGAGGTCCTTCAGGTGCTCCAGGTCCCCGGGGGTGAGATGGGAGCCGGCGAGGACGTTCACCTGGCGCTGGCGCCGCCCCGGCCTGGTTCCCGCGACCCCGGCCTCGGGCACCAGCTCCTCGATCACGGCGCGGGTGGCAAGGGCAAAGCCGGACTCCATGCAGCCGGTGAAGTCCGGCGTGGAAACCGGCACGATGGGGATGGAGTCGAACTGGGGATGGGTGGCCCTGAAGGCCTTTACCGCCATGCGGACGTCCGACCCCTGGGTCTCGGCCAGTCCGGTGGTGGGGAGCCCGATGAGGTCCGGGGTGTTCTTCTCGCACAGGACCCGCAGTCCCTCCACCACGTTGTCACCCGACCCCATGATGGCGCTCACCTGGTCCATGGCCGTGGTCTGCAGTGGGATCGGCTCCCGGAAGTGGCGCACGAAGAAGACCTTGCCGAAGGCCGTGCATCCCTGGGAGCCGTGCAGCATGGGAATGGCGCGGCGGAAGCCCAGGAAGGCGAGGGCGGCCCCGATGGTGGCGCTGGCCTTCAGCGGGCTGACCGACAGGGCCTTGCTGCGCTTGAGGATCTCAGGCCGAATCTGACCCGATGTCGCAGGGACGCGATTTCCAGTTCCCCCCTCTCCCTCCGGGAGAGGGCCGGGGTGAGGGCAATTCTGACTGGATGTCCCAGGGACGGGACTTCCTGCTCCACCCTCTCCCCCCGGCAGAGGGCCGGGGTGAGGGCCACTCTGGCTCATCCAAGGCGACGCCCCCCGTACCGCCGCCCAAACCGGACTCTCGATGGTGAGGCAGAGCTGGCGGGCCAGCTCCAGCATGCCCGTGTAGCCCTCGTAGCCGAAGTCCCGCTCCTGGTTGATGTCCAGGAAGGGGATGCGGGCCTTGAGCGCCGTGTACATGTTCCGGCCCCCGGCGATCAGCACATCGACGCCCTGGTCGCGGACGATCTGGATCAGGGCCCTGGGGTTGCCGTCCTCGATCATCAGGGCGTCCTCGCCCATCAGCTCGCGGATGCGGGCCTTGTCCTCCTCCGTGGACTTCTTGGTGCCGGTGGCGACCACCGTCATCCCGAGGTCCTGGAGGGCCGAGATGATGGACCAGGACTTCACGCCCCCGGTGTAGAGCAGGACCTTGCGGCCCCGCAGGCGCTCCCTCCAGGGATCGAGCCTGGAATGGATGGCCGCCTCTTCCCGGGCGATCAGGGCCTCGGTGCGCTCGGTGAGGTCGGGGTCGTCGATGAGGCGGGCGAAGTCGCGCAGGGCCTGGGAGACGTCGGCGACCCCATAGAAGCTCCCCTCGAACCAGGGGGTGCCGAAGGACTCCTGGAGCTTTCTGGCCACGTTCACCATGGCCTTGGAGCAGACCATCATATTGACCTCCGAGCGGTGCATGGTCTGCACCTCCCGGAAGCGGGCGTCTCCGGACAGGGTGCAGAGCACCCGCAGGCCCAGCTCGTCGAGCAGCGGCAGGACGTGCCACAGCTCCCCGGCGATGTTGTACTCGCCCACTAGGCAGACGTCGTGGACCTTGAATCCATCCCTTTCGATCCCCGCCGGCACGGGGTCCGGCTCCCGGGAGCCGCACACGTACTTCACCATGGCCTCGCCGGCGATGCGGTTGCCAAGGTTCTTGGTCCCGTAGAAGCCCGCGGCGTCCACCGGCACCACGGGGGTCCCCCAGCGAGCCGTGGCCTCCTTGCAGACGGCCTCGATGTCGTCGCCGATCAGGGCCGGGATGCAGGTGTTGTAGACGAAGACGGCCTTGGGGGCGTAGGAGTCGATGGCCTGCTTGATGGAGTGGAACAGCCGCTTCTCGCCGCGGCCCATCACCACGTCCTGCTCGGTGAGGTCCGTGGTCATCCCGATCTTGTAGAGGGTCGGTCCCGAGGAACGGGTGCCACGGTTGTCCCAGGAGCTGCCCGCGCAGGCGATGGAGCCGTGGACGATGTGGGCCACGTCCGCGATGGGCAGGAGCGCGATCTGGGCCCCGTCGAAGGCGCAGCCACCCGCCGTGGCGCCCGGCTTGGGCTTGGCGCAGCCGGACTTCTCCTTCTTGTTGTGGGCGCAGGCCGGCTCGTCGAGGAGGGCGGCGATGTCTTTCTGCTTCATGGCGGGTCCCAAATGGCTTTGGAAGTCGTGAAGCAGCTGGTGTGCCAGCTCCTAACCGACTGATCGATAGAGGCTAGTCCGGGCCAAGGCCATGTCGGGAATCCGACAAGACCCGGGTTTTGGAGGGACATCGACAGACGGCGCGAACCGCCGCCGGATCGAGCGCCACGGGGACGGGCGCCGCCGCTGCCTGGTCAGGGGGCCCGATCGGTCGGCGCCAGCTCGGCCCGCTTATCGGCCAGGTAGATGGTGCCGCCGCGCTCGGCGATGCGGATCGGCGTGAGTGACTGGTCGGCGCAGATCTCGCTCTGGCAGAGGCCCGTGACCGGGTCGTAGACGATGCCGTGCATGGTGCAGCGCAGGTACCGACCCTCCGCGTCGAAGACCCGGGGCGCCTCGCCGTCGAGTCTGCGGGGCATATGCACGCACCGGTTCAGATACGCGTAGGCGACGCCGCGGAAACGGATCAGGATCGCGTCCCGGGGGGTGCCGCGATAGAGGATCCGAAAGCCGTAGCTGCGGCGCTCTGCGAGGTCGTCGGAGGGGCAGATGGGGCTCGCGGCGCGGGTCGGGGTCGTCATGGTCTGGCCTCCTGGCAGGCGGTCGGCGACGGCCCGGGGCCTTCGGACGCGGGCGCGGCGGCGATCGCCGGGCCCATCATCGAGGGACCACGGGGTCCCTGCCGGGATCAGAGCCCATAGGGCTCCGCGTACCAGTCGCGCAGGACCTTGAGATCCTTCGCCGGCAGGTAGGCGTAGGCCCCCATGAGGTCGGCGTGGACCGCCTCCGCGATGCGGTGGGAGACCTTGGGATTGGTCAGCATGTGGAAGTACCAGGCGAAGGGACAGCCCAGGGCCCGATCGAATCCGTGGATCTGGTTGGCGAGCCGGACGCCCCGGGCCACCTCGGCGCTCGGCAGCCCGGGCACCGCTTCCTGAACCGCGGGGACCGGCTTGGCGCTAAGGTGGCCCTCGCCGTCGCGGTCCTGATACTCGCGGATCGACAGGACCCAGTGATCGCAGAAGCGATCGGAATCGCCGGCGCTGCTGCGTCCCCAGTCGGCGAGAAAGCGTTGGAGCTTGGGCCCCCCATCCCCCGAGGCCATGAGATCCGGCACGCGGACCAGGCGGCGGAACACGAGATGGGGCTCCCCGACCGGCTCCGGTTCCAGCCGGGGAAAGTCCAACGGGTCCAGGAACTCCGGGATGCCGTCCGGAAACCAGTCCGGGTCGGTGATGCAACGGTCGAGGACCTCCTGGGTCTCCTCCACCTCGATCTGTATGAAGTCCTCGGCCCCGGTCCCCGTAGGGGCGACCAGATAGTGAGTGCGCCCGTTCGATCGGGTGGCGAACAGGCGCTGGCCCGCCAGCTTCCCCATCAGCCGGTCGATGTCGCCCTCGGACTCGGCCTCCGCCCACTCGCGGATGCTCTGGGCGATGCGCCGGCCCTCGATGTCCACGACCCCGCCGAGGCGGTGCCAGCCCCCCCGGGACAGCACATGGCGGACCTCGAGCCCGGGCAACAGGTCCTGAACCGCGGCTGCCAGCCCCACGGGGTCACTCGCGGCGGGTCGTGAGGCACAGAGCTCGGCTACCTGAACCTCCAGGGCGGGGGCTGGCGCCGAATCGAGTCTGATTGCTCGGGTCATCGTCTCGGCTCCACCAGGCTAGTCGCCGTCATCGGGCAGGACCTCCGCGAGCACCAGGCCGGTGGCGGATGCCAGCTCCCGGGTGAAGCGCATGCAGTGGTCGCGCCCGTCCACCAGATAGATGCGAAAGCCGTCGGCCTCCCGCACGGGCGTGGGGGCCGCGGGCCCGGAACCGATGTCGTCGTCCATGCAGTAGGTCAGATGGATGTCCGTGAAGGTCTCGCGCAGGGCGGCCAGGGTCTGATCGTTGAGCCCGGCCCGCTCCACCACGGCGGCGATCTGATCGATGCGCGACGGGTCCATCAGGCCCCCAGCTCCTGCGCCTCGAAGCGGATGCGCTCCTCTGGGGCCTGGCCCATGACCTTGGCCAGCCAGGGAGGCGGCTTGTCGCCCAGGATCCGCTGGAGGGCGACCATGCGCTCCCGGGCGCTGCCCCCGGCGGCGTCCTTGATGGGATGGATGTCGGCCTTGACTACCTTGGCCGCCGCCGGGCCGCCGATGGAGGCGACATAGAGGACCTGGCAGTCGCCGATCAGCCCGGCGCGGTAGGCGTTCTTGTCCTCGGCCCCCGCGTCCTGGGGGGTTCTCGCATCGATCAGGCGCAGGGCATCCGCGGAGACCTGGTAGATCAGGAAGCGGCGGGCGCTGCCGAAGTGCCCGTCCAGATCCTCGCCGCCATTGGAGGCGCAGGCGACCCGGATGGACCCCGGCATGTCGCCGTCCGAATAGGCGTCGAGAGGCGGGGGCGGATCCGGCTCATCCACCCCCTCGCCCTTCAACAGGGCCAGGGCGGTCTTGAGCGCGTCGGCATCGATGTCGCCCAGCTCGCCATCCGCCGCGCTCTTGAGGTCCTTCACCCGGAGACCGCCGAGCTTCTCGGCGGTCGGTGGCAGCCCCACGGCGTCTGCCAGGACGCGGATCAAGCGCGCGGGCGGCGTGTCCGGGAGGGCCCGGGCGGCGAGCCCGATACGCAGGGCGATCTCGTCGGAGATGGGGTTTGTCATAGGAACTTGTCCGCAAATGAACGCGAATGCACGCGAATAAACGCGAATGAAGATTCCGGCGGGATGACGGATATCGATGATCGCGTGGCTTGGCGGGGCAGAGCGGGTGTCCACGAAGAACCCGGGGATAACGCAAGGCCCCGAGCGCTCGCGGCTCGTCCCTGAGCCGCCGGGGGCGGAGCCCCCGAGCGCCAATTCCTATTCGCGTTCATTTGCGTTCATTCGCGGACCAATCTCTTCCAGCTCAAGCGGCGATGATGCAGTCGTCCTCCATGCAGGCATTGAGGCACTGGGGCATGTCGTACTCGCCCTCGCACTCGGTGCAGGTCTCCGGGTCGATCTTGTAGACCCCCTTCCAGGGGCTGATGGAGTTGGTGGGGCAGACCGGCTCGCAGTCGCCACAGGAGGTGCAAACGGATTTGACGATTTGAAGGGCCATGTCTCTCTCCAGTATGGGGTGGCCGGACAACACCGGGTCGCCGGCCGGGTGCTCATTCGGCGCGCTTGAAGCGCAGGGTGGTCGGGAACTCGGGGGGAGGGCTGATGGGATCGACGTACCACCGGGAACCGTCGGTCAATTCGACCGCTCCGCCCCAGGCATCGGAGGTGTCGGTCTCCACCGTGGCGATGGTCTCCTCCATGTCCTTCTTCGCGACATAGAAGAGGAGCTCGCCGTTGTCCTTCCTGCGGATCATGACGCTGGGCATTCGGGGATCTCCGTTCGGGATCTAGGGCATGTGCTCGGGACATCCGTCGTAGGTCGAGCTTCAGCCCGACTACAGTCCCCAGTGGTCGGGCGCCCCGGAAGGGGGCGCTCGCCACCCTTTGATTCGCGTTAGCGAATCAAATCGTAGTTGAAGTCCGTGGTGCCCATCCCGCGGGTCTCCTCGTCGAGCCGCTCCAGGACCGCGTTGACCAGGGTCGTGAGGATGTACATGGCACCCTCGTAGCCCATGGTCGTCATGCGATGCAGGTGGTGGCGGTCGAAGATGGGGAACCCGATCCGGATCAGCGGGACCTCGAACTCCTTGCCCTTGTGCAGCGTGTCGCGCTGGATGAACTTGCCGTAGGAGTTGCCGATCATGAAGTCCGGCTTGTTGGTGAACATCAGGGAGCGGAAGTGCCAGAGGTCGTGCCCGGTGTGCACCACGCCGTTCTTGCCGTAGGGCGAGGAGGCCAGCAGCTTCTCCACCTCCTTCTTCCAGCGCTTGTTGGCATGGTGACAGAGGATGTCGGTCGGCTCGGCGCCGAGCTCCAGCAGGAACTTGACCATGCCCAGCACGAAGTCCGCATCGCCCCAGAGCGCGATGCGCTTGCCGTGCAGCCAGGAGTGGCTGTCGGTCATCATGTCAACCAGACGGCCCCGCTCCTTGGCCAGCGACTCGGGGATGGGCTTGCCGGTGAGCTCGGAGACCTTCATCAGGAAGTCGTCCGTCCACTCCAGCCCCATCGGGATGCTGATGTGGCTGGTGGGCTGCTTCCAGACGGTCTCCACGAACTTGCGCGTCTTCACGAGCTGCCAGGGCTGCAGGCACAGCGTGTCGATGGCGTTCGGGGCGTCCTTCATCTCCTCCTGCGTGGTCCCGCCGTCGTACATGCGGTATTCGCCGTCCGCCGGGGTATCGAGGATTTCGGTGGGGTCGGAGAGCAGGCTGTACTCCACGCCCATCTCCTTCATCATGCGGTGCATCACGCGGAAGTTGCCCAGGTAGGTCTCGAAGCCCGGCACGATGTTGATCTTGCCGTTGCTGCCGACCACCTTGTCGTCCATGGCGTTGAGGGTGAAGTAGCGCTGGAAGCCCTCGAACATGTTGTCCCAGCCCGTGGTGTGGCTCCCGACGAAGCTCGGGGTATGGGCGAAGGGGACCGGGAAGTCCTCGGGGATATGACCGGCCTTGCGGGAGTTTCCGATGAAGGCGTTCAGGTCGTCACCGATGACCTCGGCCATGCAGGTGGTGGAGACCGCGATCATCTCCGGCTTGTACAGCGCCTTGGCATTCTCCAGCCCGTCGAACATGTTCTTCTGGCCGCCGAAGACCGCCGCGTCCTCGGTCATGGAGTCGGAGACACAGGCGATGGGCTCCTTGAAATGGCGGTTGAAATAGGTGCGGAAATAGGCCACGCACCCCTGGGAGCCGTGGACATAGGGCAGGGTCTTCTCGAAGCCCAGGGCGCACAGCACCGCGCCCAGGGGCTGGCAGGCCTTGGCGGGATTGATGGTCAGGGCCTCGCGCTTGAAGTTGAGCTCCTTGTACTCCTCGGTGGTGGTCCACTGGAAGACCTCCTCGATCTTCTCCATGTCGTGGCGCTCTTCCACGGTGGCCTGCTTGGCCGCGAGGTTGTCCTTGTACTCCTGCTCACGGAACAGGGGATAGCTCGGCTTGATGTCGTCGACGGTCTGGCTCATGGGTGCTCTCCTGCCGCGCCGCTAATCCGCGGACGACGGCAAACAGTGAACGGTTGCCGCGGGGAGCGGCATCGAAACCCTCCCTCGCCCCCGAGGGGAGAGGGCCGGGGTGAGG
>Ga0316585_10000004_pt1 | contig 33337 bp, 25 predicted proteins | sample S_170502SCrBrC_D_FD_204517 | JGI IMG/M metagenome (GOLD analysis project Ga0316585, IMG submission 204517) | Rhizosphere microbial communities from salt marsh grasses in Alabama, United States - S_170502SCrBrC | ecosystem: Host-associated > Plants > Roots > Rhizosphere | place: USA: Alabama...
CAGTGAATGCTCGATGTGTACGCCCAGCTGGGTCGCTTCGTCGGGCACCAGCGTTTGCGGACCAATCACCCGGATTTCCGGCACGCCGAGAGTGTTAAGGGCATGGATTTCTGAGCGGGCCACCCGTGAGTGTTTGATGTCGCCGATGATGGCAACCCGCAAGGCGCTGAAGTCAGGTTTGTGGCGGCGAATGGTGAACATGTCGAGCATCGCCTGGGTCGGATGCGCGTGCCATCCGTCCCCGGCATTGATGACGCTGATGTGGGGTGCCACGTGTTCGGCGATGAAGTGTGCTGCGCCACTCGCATTGTGCCGCACGATGAACATGTCGCAATGCATCGCTTCGAGATTACGCAACATATCCAGCAGGGTTTCACCCTTGCTGGTCGAGGAGGTATTAATGTTGATGTTCAGCACATCCGCCGAAAGGCGTTTGGCGGCTAGCTCGAACGTGGTCCGGGTGCGGGTGCTGGGCTCAAAGAACAGGTTAATAATTGTCTTGCCACGCAGCAGGGGTACCTTTTTTACCTGCTGACTGCCGACAGTGGCGAAGTTCTCTGTCGTATCCAGGATTTCGGTCAGGGTGTTCCGTGACAGGCCTTCGATGTCGATGAAGTGGCGCAGGCGACCATCGTTGTCGAACTGAATGTTACCCGGCTTCATGTGTTCCCCCGTTTGGTCAGGATCAGCGGATCGGGCCCACTCAGTTTGATATTCTGTTCAGGTAACAATTCGATCCGGGTACCGACCACGTCAGCACAGATTGGCAACTCCCGGCCGCTACGTTCCACCAGCGTGGCAAGAATGATCGAGGCTGGCCTTCCGTAGTCGAAAATTTCGTTCAATGCAGCGCGGATAGTACGGCCTGTGTGCAGCACATCATCGACCAGGATGATATGGTGGTTCTCGACCTCGAACGGCAGGATGGACGGCTGTACCTGGGGATGCATACCGATGTGGGTGAAGTCATCCCGGTAAAAGGTAATATTGAGGCTGCCGAGTGGCCCGGCCAGATCCAGCTGGCGGTGCAGAACTTCTGCGACCCACACCCCCCCGGTGTGGATGCCAATCATCAGGGGATCGGAAATGTGTCGTGATGCGAGAAGGGAACGCAAGTCGCTGGCCATTTGGCCCAGCAGTTGATTGACATCTCGGCCTTCGGGCATACAGAAATCGCTTTACTCAGTTCAGGTGGTGCGCTGATCCAGCCAGCTTTGCAGAATCAGGGCGGCGGCCTGGGCATCAATGCGGGCCTTGTCGATTTTTCCGCCAGCGGCAGCGAGGTTTGCTTCGGCTTCGCGGGAGGTCAGGCGTTCATCCACCATCTCGACGGGCAGATTGTACCGCCCTTTGAGCTGATTACCAAAACGTCGGGCCCGTTCGGTCATTTCCTGTTCGCTGCCATCCAGTTGCAAGGGCAGGCCCACCACCAGCCGCTGGGGTTGCCAGTCGGCGATCAGCTTGCCGATCGCCGACCAGTCGGGTTTTTTGTTGCGACAGGCGATCGTTGTGAGGGGTTTGGCGGTCGCGGTGACTGTCTGGCCGATGGCGATGCCAATCCGGACTGTGCCGTAATCGAAGCTGAGTAATGTTTCAGGCGTGGCCAATGTCGCTGGAAAGCTGGCCAAGGTCGATTCCCAGGTGTGCGGCAGCGGCCGGCCAGCGTGATTCAACCGGGGTGGAGAATATGATGCGGGTATCGGCCGGGCCATTGAGCCAGGCATTGGCAGCCAGTTCTTCTTCCAGTTGGCCTTCGCCCCAGCCGGCATAGCCGAGTGTAATCAGGAAGTGTTCGGGACCCACACCCTGGGCGATGGACTCGAGGATGTCCTGCGAGACGGTGAGGGCAATGTCTGGCGTGATGCTCAGGGTGTTGTCCCACTCACCCTGGGGGGTATGCAGCACGAAGCCACGATCGGTTTGTACCGGTCCACCCTGATAAATGGGGACGTTGGCCATGGGTGGTTCGGTGACCTCGATGTCCAGTTGCTCTGCCAGTTCGCCGAGGCTCAGGTCAAGGGGACGGTTGATCACCAGCCCCATTGCGCCAGCCGGACTGTATTCACACAAGTAGGTCACGGTGTGAAAGAAGTTAGGATCGGCCAGATTTGGCATGGCGATGAGAAAGTGGCCGGTAAAGGAGTTGTCCTGTGCCATATTTAAAGTATCCGTCAGGGGCTGCCAGGACACAAGCGTGTTTGCAGAGTGCCGGAAAACATTGCTCCGCTAGGGCGTCATGATCAGGCCACCTTCACCACTGCGGAACACCCAGACGCGCGGGATGTGGAGTATGTCAGTGTCCTTGAGGATGTTCTCGCTCAGGGGTGGATAAGGGGCAGCCAGTTTTACGATCCGTACCGCTGCCTTGTCGAGAACGGGATGGCCGGAGGAGCGTGTGATCCGGACTGTGTTGAGCGTGCCATCCGGATTGATGGCCACATCCAGCAGCAGGCTACCGCTGATGTTTTTCTCCACCGCTTCTTCCGGGTAATTCATATTGCCAATTCGCTCCACCTTGTTGCGCCAGGCATCCATATAGCTGGCAAAGCGAAATTCTTTGGCGTTGGCGCCACGCACATAGGTACGGCGCGGGCTGACCGCAAAGCTTTTTTTGACCTGCTCAATTTTTGCACTGAGGCGGGCGATTTCCTGACTGCGTTCGAATAACTGGGCGACGGTGACGTCCTTACTTGGGACGGGTAGTGGCTCGTTCTGCGGCCGACTCTCGACCTTACGAGGCGCCTTCTCAGCGGTCATGAGTTCCTGTTGGGCGTTCTTTTCTGGTGCCGGCGGCAGAGCAAGTTCGCGTGGACTATCGGGCGCTATACCTTGTTCTTCGGTCGGGGCGTTATTCGAGAAGGGACTGCTGTCGCGTACTTTCTCCTCGATATTACCGCCGCCGAGCTGATTGGCCTGGGCCAGGTAGTCTGCTTCTTCTGGTTCGTCCTCAGAGCGGTTATGCACCAGGGTGATTTCCATGGTGGACAGGCTGTCCTCATCGTCCTGTGAAATATTGAAACTGACGCCAAGGATAATGATGGCGTGCAGTGCCAGAGCGAAGAAGATAGTCAGACTCAGCCGGTCAAGGTAACTGACCGTGACAGGAACGGAATATGTGGGGGCGGCACTACTCATAAAATATTGTTATCTGGGACCAATTATACCGGTATCGGTTCCCGTTACCATGTAAATGGCAGCGCAAATCGATGAGCGGGTGAACGCGGTTCCGGGGAGTCTGGATGCTCACCGCTGTGCCGAGCACAGTGGTGGGCAGGGAAGAATGCGAATCAGAATATGCCCAGCCATTTTTCTTTGCGGTAGCCCCGGATTTGTTCCGCCACCGCAGCATGCCCCGCGGATTTTGCCAGGTCTTCCGCCCGTTTTTTGATCTTGTTACGCAGTGATGGATCGGCTCCACCTTTCAATAACAGTTCCACCGTTTGTTGATCGCCTTTTACCGCGGCCAGCATCAGCGCGCTGCCCCCGTTATTATTGCGCGCGTTGATGCTGGCACCCGCCTGTATCAGCTCGGCTACGGTGCCGGCGTGTGCCCGCCCCGCCGCCAGCATCAGCGGGGTATTGCCGTCCTGGGTTTTGGCATTCAGTCCAGCGCCAGCGGCCAGGAGCAGACGGACCGATTGGATGTCGCCTTGCCAGGCGGCCTGGTGCAGGGGCGTGTATTGGCGCGCATCGGCCAGTTTCGGATCAGCACCTTTGCCAAGTAACAATTTGACCGTGGCCACCTCACGGGCGGTGGCGGCATGCCAGAGCGCACTGCGCTGGTTGCTGTCCCGCTGATTCGGGTTGGCGCCGGAATCGAGTAATTGCGCCAGCACTGAAGTCTGGCCAGTCCGGATCACCCAAACCAGCGCTGGTTGGCGATCCAGTTTACCGCGTTCCGGATCCGCGCCATGATCAAGAAGCAGGCTGGCCATGCGAGAATGACCACCCCGAACGGCATAGAGCATGGCAGTCGCGTGGTTTGCATCGAGGCGATTGATGCTGGCACCGGCGCTAAGCAAATAGCGGACAGTTTCAATGTGACCGTGTTCGGCGGCATACATCAGTGCAGTGCGACCTTGTTTGTTTAGCGCATCCGGCGCTGCCCCTTTGTCCGCCAGTTGCTGCACGATATGGGTGTGGCCTTGCCAGGCCGCGCGCATGAGGGGGGTATTGCCCTGTTCATCGCGGCTTGAAACGCTGGCGCCCTGTTGCAGCAGGAGTTGCACAACCTCTGTTTCGCCGCGCCAGGCAGCGATCATCATGGGTGACCAGCCCGGGAAGTTGGTGGTGCTTTTTTTGATTGCCCCCAGTTTGGCGCGCGTAGATGCGGTCCGGGGCTTGTCGGCCAGCGAGGTGGCCAGGCCCTCGGTTTGTAGATAGCGGGCGACTTCGGTATGCCCTGCGCGCACGGCAAGATCAGTCGCATTTTGTCCCGCCTTGTTCCGGTGCTTGAGTGATTGACGACCCGATTGCGCTAGGAGACGAACAGCGGTCAGATGCCCTTGTCTGGCCGCAACAAGCAGCGGTGTATTGCCATTCGCATCTGACAGCGACGGATTTGCCCCCGACTTGAGCAGCAGCCGGATCACCTCGACATTCCCATTCCGGGCCGTAAGCAACAGGGCGGTATCCATTACCTTGTCACGCTGATCGGGCTTGGCGTGATGTTGCAATAACAGACGGACACTTGTTGCATCTGCCCGGCTAGCGGCCTCCATCAATGCAGTCCTGCCCTGGGGATCGTGCCAGAGCACCGGGGCCTGCCTTGATAACAGCATTTTTGCCGTATCGTGATCACCGGTTTGTACCGCGATAAACAAGGCCCGTCCCGGATCCGATACCGGTGGTGCCGGTGCGCGCTCCAGTTTGTCTTGAGCGGGTGCATAGTTGTCATTTGCGGCTTGTCTGTACCAGTGCTGTGCCTGTTGTGAATCGCGCGCCACGCCCAGGCCGCGTTCATACATCACGCCCAGATTGTATTTTGCGCGCGTGTAACCTTGCCGGGCCGATTGCTGCATCAGCCGAAAGGCCATTTTGTAGTTCTTGTGGACACCCCGCCCGGTCCGGTACATGCTGGCCAGCTGGTATTGCGCTTCGGCGTCGCCTGCACTGGCGAGGGGCTGGAGGATTTTAACGGCCTCGGCATAATGCCGGGCTCGAATTGCCAGATTGGCGTCATCCAGCGTGGCCGCGAACCCGACGGGAAGCATGAGCAGCAGGAACAGGCCACCAAGGTAGCGTCGGGAGTAGCGTCTGGTTTGTGTGGCGGGATCGTATGGCATCAGATCAGGCGGTCCCGTACTTGGTTTCGACTTCGATGCCGATACTTTTCAGGAACGGCGTTGGCAGAATACCTCCGGCACTGACGATAACGGCATCATTCGCGATTTCGATATCACGTCCGTCCTGAACCAGTGTCACGCTGGTGTCGCGAATTTCCCGAACGGTTGATTGCAGGAAAACCTGAATCTGACCTGCTGCCACGGCAGCCAGGACTTTGTCGCGGTTTTTGGGTTTGGCACGGTTGAATGCTTCACTGCGATAGGAAATAGTGACCCGGGCGGCCGGCTCGGCGGCGATACTGGTTGCCGCTTCCAGGGCGCTGTCACCGCCACCCACGATCAGGACGTTCTGGCCCTGATACTGCCCGGGGTCGATGAGCCGGTAAACGACCTTGCTGGATCCCTCGCCCGGTACCCCCAGCTTGCGAGGCGTCCCGCGCCGGCCAATCGCCAGCAAAATCGCCCGACTGCGATAGGTGCCCTGGCTGGTGGTGGTCAGGAAACCACCAGCCTGGGATTCGATTTTTTCCACGCGTTCGTTGGCGTTAATTGTCAGGCCGGTCTTTTGCTGGACAGATTGCCAGAACGCCATCAGGGATTCCTTGGTTGTTTCACGGAACTGCATTTTCCCGATCAGTGGCAGCTCAACCGGTGCGGTCATGACTATTTTCCCCCGCGGATAATGCGCGACCGTGCCGCCGAGACTGTCCTGTTCCAGGGTTATAAAGCGCAACTTGTGCTGCATGGCCTTTAGTGAAGCGGCAATCCCGGCCGGCCCCGCGCCGACGATAACAACATCCAGCCCGTTTTTCGTACCGATACCATCCAGCCGGGCCACGGCATCAATCGCCTGACTGCCCTGGCGGACAGCGTTTCGAATCAGGCCCATTCCGCCCAGTTCACCGGCAATAAACAGACCGGGTATGTTGGTTTCAAAATTCGGTTTTACGGCGGGGATGTCGATGCCGCGTTTTTCTGTGCCAAATACCAGGGTAATGGCCTCGAATGGGCAGGCCGTTTTACACGCACCATGACCAATGCAACTGCTAGGGTTGACAAGCCGGGCCTTGCCCCCGATCAGGCCAAGGATTTTTTTCTCCGGGCAGGCCGTGACGCAGGCACCACAACCCAGACAACGGGCGGGATCGATTACCGGATGCAAGGAAGCGGGTTCGGTTAGGCCAGATTGCAGTGATTCGTTCAGGGTCGCATGACTCTGGCGGTGATTTCGGTGCCGAATGACCAGATAGGCCACCAGGATCAAGCCCGCAAGCAAGCCGTAGCTGATGAGCCAGAGCGGGAGGTCCAGTTGTGGAAGGTTTGCTTGCATAGTGGTACGGCTCGAGTGGGTTCCGGGCAGGCAAATATGCTTACTAAATATATGGTTATATCGGTTTTTAAATGAAATCAGTCACAAATTTGCATGATAGATCCCGCTTTCAGTCCCTGATGGCACATAATTGGTCAAATATTCCCAATTAGTACGCTAAATGTAAATGGTACAGCAAGGAGTGTAGCGGTGACAGAGTTGGCAAGTGCAGCACAGACTTCCAAAATGACGGTTGAATCACACAACCGGTTGCCCTGGCGGGGCTATGGCAACCGGATTTTCATGTTGCTGGTACTTCTGTTACTCGCCCTGGGTTGGTACCAACGCGGAGATTCCTATCTGGAAGCCGAGTCCGGCCTGGGCTATGCACTTGGCATCCTCGGTGGCAGCCTGATGTTGCTGCTATTGCTTTATCCCGTGCGCAAACGGTTACGCGCCATGGGTCGGGTCATGTCAGTCGGATTCTGGTTCAGGTTGCATATGCTGTTTGGCATCTTGGGGCCGGTTGCCATCCTGTATCACGCCAATTTTTCACTTGGTTCACCCAACAGCTCGGTGGCACTCGTCTGCATGCTGCTGGTGGCCTCAAGCGGTCTGGTTGGACGCTATCTGTATGTCCGTATTCATCACGGCCTGTATGGTGCCCGGACCCAAATGGCCGAATACCAGACTTTGATGGTTTCCCGGCGCGAGGCATTAACCCGCTATCTGTCACAGGGCGATGTCATTATTAATGATCTGCTGCGACTGGAAAAAATCGGTCAAACACCGGCGCGAGGTCTGCTGCACAGCCTGCGGATGCGCCGTTTAACCCGCCTGGAAATCAAAAACGTACGGAAGCGTACGCGCCGGGTGATCCGGGAAGATATTAAAAATCGCCACCGGTTAAGTAACGAGGCGGCAAAAGTAATCGGGAACAGTATTGAGCAGTATCTGTTGGCCGTGAAACAGGCGGCCGACTTGCAGGTACATGAACGCCTGTTTGGATGGTGGCATGTTTTACATTTACCCCTTTTTGTCATGATGTTGATTGCCGGGATCGTGCATGTCGTTGTTGTGCACATATATTGATCGAACTAATCCTGCAGTTAATTCATGCCATAAGCAGGCTAAAACGTAAATGTACCGATATGGCCTGAGGCTGATTTGTATGATGGCTTTGTTACAGCCCATTAACAGTCAGGCTGATTCTATAGAATCATTGTTCAGCCCGGGTGAGCTTTCCAGTGCTCATCAGAAACAGGAAAAAAAATGTGCTTCCTGTCATGACAAGTCGCAGAAGGGAAGGCAAGACGAGTTGTGCATGAATTGCCACGATCATAAAGACATAAAGCAGGATATCCGTCGCAAAACAGGCTTTCATGGCCGGATTATCCTGCGGGGTGGTAATGCATGTAAGCAGTGCCATCGGGAACACCGGGGTCGTGAGATCAAGATAGTCACCATCAATCCGGGTTCATTTGACCATGGTAAGACGGATTTCGTGCTTAAGGGTCAACATACAATTTTGGGATGCAAGGCATGCCATAAAGCAAATAAAAAATACCGTGATGCACCATCGGATTGTTACAGCTGCCACAAAGAACAGGATATTCACACCGGCAGTCTGGGAAAGAAATGCGGAACTTGTCATGACGCAAGGGGCTGGAAAAAATCCGGTTTCGATCATGATCGTAAAACAGATTTTCCGTTACGAGGAAAGCACTCGAAAATCGACTGTCAGCTATGCCATATCGGAAACAAATATAAGGACACACCCAAACAGTGTGTCAGTTGCCATAAAGTTAATGATGCGCATGGCGGCGGGTATGGAACTAAATGCGACACGTGCCACCGGCCTGATAAATGGAAGAAATCCATTTTTAATCATAACGTGAAAACGAAATATAAATTAACGGGCAAACATAAAACAGCGAACTGTGATAGCTGCCACACTGGCAAGCTTTATAAACAGAAACTGAAAACCACCTGTATCAGTTGTCATCGGAATGATGATGATCATAAAGGCAAGAATGGAGGCAAGTGTCAAAACTGTCATTCAACAGTGGCATGGAGAAAAACAAGTTTCAATCATGACCAGGAAACAGATTTTCCCCTCACTGGCAGACATGAAAAGGTGCGATGCGGGGCCTGTCATCGTGGCTCGGTCGAAAAAAAATTGGCGACTGATTGCTATAGCTGCCACAAGTTCCATGATCCGCATAAAGGGAAGATGGGCAAGAAATGTGATCAATGTCATTACACAGAAGGTTGGGCAGGCAAGGTATTTTTTGAGCACGACATTACCCGTTTTCCTTTGATTGGAGGTCACGCGGTGGTTCCTTGCGAGGAGTGTCATATTACGCAGGTATATAAAGAAGCACCCCTCCAGTGTGTTGAGTGCCATGAAAAGAATGATGAACACGAGGGTCGTTTCGGGCCTGATTGTGGATCTTGCCATAATCCGAACAGCTGGAAGACGTGGTTGTTCGACCACAACGCACAGACCGATTTCAAACTTGATGGTTCGCATGAGGATCTAAGATGCTACAGCTGCCATAAAACGAGGATTGACAAGGGTGTAAACACGGCCAGGAATTGCGCGAGTTGTCATGGCGGCGACGATATACACAGTGGCGGTTTCGGGCGTAATTGCCAGCAATGCCATAACACTCGGGATTTTGGTGAAATCGACATGTCTGGCAGGCGGTAATTTGTATTCCAGATACAACCTTGAATGGTGAATGGTTATGGAAATTTTACGTAAAGGAAAATATCTCCTTGTCTTGCTGTTTTTAATGAGCATACAAGGTGAGGCTATTGCACAAGGTCGGAGTGACTTTGATCATTTTGCAACCGGTTATGTTCTGACCGGAGCACACAAGATTGTGGAATGTTCGCGTTGCCATAGCCAGGGATTATTCAAGGGGACACCGCGATACTGTTTTGGTTGTCATAACAGTACGGTTGCGATTGGCAAGCCCGCAAATCATCTCAACACAACCAATGCCTGTGATGATTGCCATACCACCGTCGCTATGATTCCGGCCCGGTTTGATCACCGCGGCGTTACCGGCCCCTGTGCCCAATGCCATAATAATGTAACCGCGATGGGCAAGAATCCCGGCCACATAAACACCATCAATAATTGTGAAGCCTGTCATAACACATTGATGTTCAATCGGGTGCGGCGGGTGGATCATGCTGCTGTTACCGGATCGTGTAATAGTTGTCACAATGGCTCACAGGCAATGGGTAAGCCCAATACGCATATTGCAACGACCGCCCAGTGCGATACCTGCCACACGACCCAGACATGGCGCGCGGCAAGATTTGATCATTCGGGTGTTAGTGGTACCTGCAGCAGTTGCCACAACGGTAGCCAAGCAACAGGCAAGCCCAGTGGTCATATTCAGACCACGGCACAGTGTGATACCTGCCATACGAATAGGGCCTGGCTCCCGGCCAATTTCAGTCATACCAATGTAACCGGCACATGCAGTACCTGTCACAATGGCAGTCAGGCGACGGGCAAACCCAGCGGCCATGTGCAGACTACAGCGCAGTGCGATGCCTGCCACGCAACCAACGCCTGGCGCCCGGCCAATTTTAGTCACACCAATGTGATCGGGACGTGCAGTAGCTGCCACAACGGCAGTCAGGCAACGGGTAAACCCAGTGGCCATGTCCAGACCACGGCGCAGTGTGATGCCTGCCACGCAACCAACGCATGGCGTCCGGCCAGCTTCAGTCACACCAATGTCACAGGAACGTGTGCTAGTTGTCACAATGGTGTCCAGGCGACCGGAAAGTCTTCGAGTCATATCAGCACCAGTGGACCTTGTGAGGCATGTCATACGACGGCACGTTGGAGGCCGGTAACGCGTGTTGACCATACCTATGTAACGGGTTCCTGTTCGACTTGCCACAATGGCTCGACGGCAACAGGCAAATCGGGCGGACATTTTGTGACAACCCAACAGTGTGACAGTTGCCACACGACAACAAGCTGGATACCCACTACAGCCTATCGCCATACATCCACCGCCTATGCCACACATTCCTCCGGCGTGTCGTGCAGGGATTGTCATAGCGCCAATAACGAAATCGTGAATTGGCCGAACGCTGCCTATAAACCAGATTGCGCCGGCTGTCATGCGGGTGACTTCAAGTCGGACGCTCACAAAAAAGTGGACAGCCCACGGATTCTATATACAGCTGGTGAATTGCGCGATTGTACGGGTGCGTGCCACCTTTACAGGGACAGTTCGTTTACCAGTATTGAAAAATCACGGAGCGGCGAACATCGTTCCAACAGGGGAGATTGGTAAGTGATAAATCTGATGAGCAAATACAAAGGTGCAGGCAGGGCTGGCAAGGTTGTTGTGCTTGCCGCCCTGTTCTGCCTGACTCTGCCAGCAGCCGCGCAACCGGCCGGCAATCGTGTGATCGAGGATACAGAAGTGGAGAATATGGATGGTTGTTCAAAGATAACCATTACCTTTGTGCTTCCGGTTCAGTATCTCTCGAGTTTTCCGGCCTCCCAAGGCAAGGAACTTCGGGTTCAGTTCAAACCCCTGGTTACGGACAGGGAAACCACACCGGCCGTGTTCGGAAACGAGGTGGTCCGCCTCATGGGCGACCCGGTAGTCAATGTTACGCGTTTTGAATATAGCGGCGAATTCTTTCCCGACAATCCCTACCTGTGGCTGACATTTTCAGACACGGTGCACTTCAAAGTTGAGCAGGGCTCGGATTTTCGCAGTCTGACATTATTTCTTGCGCCCAATTCCGTCAGCGACTGCGAATAAACTTTTTTGTACATGGATTGGTATGCCGGTTGAAATCAGGCATGAGGTCCTTTGGCGTGTTGCCGGAAAAAATAATGAACGCGGTGGTTGCAACATTCGTTGAATTGCTTACCTCTGACGATATCCGGCAATGGCGCTGGTGTGCATGGCTGGCAGGTATGATGTTTATATTTTTAGTTCATGTGGATGCCGTGGAAGCTGGAGCAGGTGTCAATCTGGATTATCCGTACGCCATCAATCTGGAGTCGACAGCTAAACCGGTAGAACCGAAGTCAATCCCCTATTTGCCGGAGTTCAAAAAATACCGGCTCTATACAACCGAACTGGCCAAGGATGGAAAGACCTGGCATCGACTGCGGCTTGGTTTCTTTCCAACCAAGCAGGAAGCGTTGAAGGTATATGATCGTATCTCAGAGGCTTATCCATTTGCCTGGGCGACGATTGTGTCGCGGGAAGAACGGGACGCGTCCGCAAAAACGGCCATCGTACTAAAAGGCAAACCCCTGGCGGATATCAGAAGTGATCCGGAAGTTGTTGTGCCGTTGACAGGTGGGATAAACCGGACTGAAGCGTTATACCTGCCAGCCGAGGTGCCTGTGATCGAGCCGTCGATGGTTACCGGTTCTGCTGCTGTCCCGGCGCCGGAAGCGGAACCTGACGTAAAGCCGGAAGTGGACTCGGGTGTAAAGCCGGCACCTGTCTCGGAGCGACCCGCATCGCCCGCTTCCGCCGGGGTTGCGGTTCCTCTGGCAGCAGCAGAACTTTCTGTGAGTGAATCCCCTCCTAATGTAGCACCCTCGGCTGTTAATGTCGCCAAGTCCGATACAGGACGCTCCGCGCAACTGCTGGAAATGGCACGCAAGGCGTTTACCGCCGGCGAGTATGAAAAGACCATCCAGTTGACCACCGCAATCCTAGAGTTACCCGAGTCTCCTCAATCACAGGCTGCGCTGGAGCTATTAGGCCTGGCACGAGAACGTAACGGCCAACTGGCGCATGCCCGGGTCGAGTATGAAAAATACCTTGCGCTTTATCCTGAAGGTGAGGATGCGGAACGGGTCAACCAGCGTCTCGCCGGTCTGATTACGGCGACCAGTAAACCCACCCGTCTTGCCAGCGATACGAAAAAAATGACAAAAACCAAACGTTCGTCCGGTTGGCAGGCGCTTGGCAGCCTGTCCCAGTATTATTATCGGGACGAGCGCTCTATCGATGAAGAAGATAATCTGGTTGATCTGTCCCAACTTGTTACAACGTTCGATTTGACCGCGCGAAGCAGGGGGGAAGAATACGACCAGCGGATACAAATTACAGGAGATCATTCGGCTGATTTTCTGAATGACGAAAGTGAAGGGCGGTTCTCCCGGTTCTTTTATGAAGTTATAGATAGAAAAGATAATAACAATCTGAAACTGGGTAGACAGACCTATAGCCAGGGCGGCGTGCTTGGCAGGTTTGACGGTATGTTATTGGGCGTGTCGCCAGACAAGAAAACCAAGATAAACGCCGCACTTGGTTATCTGCTGGATACGGAAGGACTGATTGATTTTAATTACACGACAAACCGGCGATTTATTACGTTGAATATCGATATAGGCAATGAGCTCAAGGACTGGGATATAAATTTCTATGGCATGCAGCAAATGGTTGATGACATAGTGGACCGTCAGGCGATTGGTGGTGAATTCAGATATTTCAAACCTGAATTTAATGTTTTTTCAACCATTGATTATGACACTTCTTATAATTTGTTAAATATTTTTCTGCTCAATGCAAACTGGGTTTTTCAACAGCGGGGAAATATGTTCCTGACCGTAGACATACGAAGGGTTCCTTACCTGTCTACCAGTAATGCGCTTCAGGGACAACCGTTTACTACTATGAGTGAGCTGCTGGAGATTTTTACTGTAGATGAAGTCAGACAGCTGGCTCTGGACAGGACCGCATTGAGCCGAACCTTTACTGTTGGTGGTTCAAAACAGTTAAACGGGTTTTTGGAGGGGTATGGTCAGTATCAAATAAGTGGTGATTTCACTCTAAACACGACGACCAGTACACCGGCATCGGCCGGTGTGCCATCCTTGACTGGCACGGGAAATAATTATTTTATTGGCGGTCAGTTTATCGGCAACGGAATTATCAAGCGTGGGGACACCAGTATTCTGTCGTTGCGATTCGGATCCACGGATACGGCACGCGATATTGCCGTAAGTTTTGATACGCGCTATCCATTTACACGAAATCTGAGATTCAATCCGCGCTTTCAATATTTACGCCGTACCGGTAATCAGAACGGAGGCGTACTCAGTACAATCCGATTGTCGGCGAAAATGGATTATCGCATCAAGAACACACTCACCCTTGAGGGTGAAATCGGTATTGATGATACCAAAGATGAAGTGGACGGTTTTGCGACTACCAGCAAGTCGCTGTTTTACTATGTCGGATATCGTTGGGATTTTTAATCAATTGCGCTGGCTTTTCCTGCACAAGCCGCGGAATGAATCAGAGCGGTTCGCTAAGCAGGATGGTTTCGTGGGGTTGTAGAAATCGTAACCGCTCGGCCATGGCGGGGTTCATGTGTATTCGGCCTTGTGCGTCGATCAGAAGGACATAATGCAGGTCCATTTTTTTTGCGATGGCATACCATTCATCCGGCCCGGCCACAAACAGGGCCGTGGCGGCCGCGTCTGCGACCGCAGCATCGGGGTGGATAACGGTGACGGACTGGCTCTTGTCCGCCGGGTAGCCAGTACGCGGGTCGAGGATGTGGTGATAGCGTTTACCCTGATATTCGTAATAGCGCTCGTAGTCGCCGGAGGTAAACACGCTTTCGCCATCCTGTACATCGACCGTGGCTAGCACACCGGGTGCGCGCGGATCACGGATCCCGACCCGCCAGGGACGGTCGCCATGTCGGCCGAGCACCTTGAGGTCACCACCGGCATTAATGACGGCATTGCTGATGCCCATGTCTTTCAGTTCCGCGAGTTCCCAGTCGATGGCTAGCCCCTTGGCCATGGCGCCGACGTCGAGTTTTACTGCCGGGTTGGTGCTCTTGAGGCGTATCCCGTGGATTTCAATGTCGTCGACGGTCGGGTTTTGTTCCACCAACGCGGTGATGGCCTGTGCATCCGGCGGCGGACCCTTGGGCAGGTCGTCACTGTGAAAGCCCCACAAGTCGAGCAGTTTGCCAATTGCCGGGTTGTACAGGTAGCCGCTTGCGGGCGACAGTTCGCGGGAGCGTTCAATAACAGGTAACACCGACGGATTGACGGAAAACTCTGCGCCCAATGCCAGTAGTTCATTGGTACGGGCCAGCGGGCCGGGTTGCCAGGGATGCCATATGAAATGCAAGTATTCGAAGTCTTCGCGCAGGGCGGTGAAGGCGTGCTCGGCTGTGGTTTCATCCACGTCATACAGTGTGGTTTCTACTAGAGTGCCGAATATCAGCTGGGTGTCCTCGTATTCCTGAGGCGCCTTGTTGCAGGCAGTCAGCACCGGCACGACGAGCAGCAGGCCCAGTGGAGCAAGATACCTAATGGGAATCATGGGTCAGGTTTTAAAGCCGCTCTGCGATGCAGTCCATTAGCTGGCCGCCGATGTCGATCTGGTACTGTGCGTCCAGTTCGCGGATACAGGTGGGGCTGGTGACATTAACCTCAGTCAGGTAGTCACCAATCACATCCAGGCCGACAAAGATCAGTCCCTTGTCCCGCAGCAGCGGAGCGACTTGCTGACAAATCCACCGGTCTCGTTCTGACAATGCCACTCCGACCCCGCGTCCCCCAAGGGCGAGGTTGGCGCGGGTCTCGCCTTCGGCCGGCAGGCGCGCCAGGGCATAGGGTACCGGTTCGCCGTCGATTAGCAGAATGCGCTTGTCCCCGGCACTGATTTCCGGGATAAAGCGCTGGGCCATAATTTGACGACGACCGTTATGGGTGAGGGTCTCGATGATCACCCCGATATTGAGGTCGTCCTGTGTCACCCGGAAGATGGAAGTGCCACCCATACTGTCCAGGGGTTTCAGAATAATATCCGTGTGCTGGGCCAGAAACTGCCGTATGAGTCCGGCCCGGCTAGTGACTAGCGTCGGCGGGGTGCATTGCGGGAACCAGGCGGTAAACAGTTTTTCATTTGCATCCCGCAAGGATTGCGGCTTGTTGACTATCAGTGATCCCGCTGCCTCGGCCAGCTCCAGCAGGTACGTGGTGTAGATGTAATCCATATCGAACGGGGGATCCTTTCGCATCATGATCACATCGAGTTCTGCCAATGGTTGATCGATGACTTCGCCCAGACTGAACCAGTCAGCCGGATCCTCCCGTACCTGCAGCGGTCGCATCAGACCCCGTGCCCCGGTTTGCCCGAGGAACAGGTCGGACTGTTCCATATAATAAAGTTGCCAGTCGCGGCGCTGCGCGGCCAATAGCATGGCCAGGGTGCTGTCCTTCTTGAAATTGATGGACCCGATGGGATCCATGATGACGCCAAGCGTGATCGACATACGGGCTAGCGGGTCGAGGCGTATTCGCGTGCTGCGGCGAGGAGTGCAAGCCGGGCAATGACACCGTAGGCATAGAAACGGTTGGGATCGGCATCCGGTGCCTTGCTGCTATCGGGACTGTTGCAAGTTTCGGCAAAGGCCAGGGGTTCGAAATACATGCCAGGCGCATTGAGGTTTTCATTGGCACTGCGCGAGGTATGTACTCGGTAAAAACCGCCCACCACAAAATGATCAATCATATAAACCACTGGTTCAGCGACCGCCAGATCTTTACCCCAGGTTTCGAAGGTATAGACGCCTTCCTGCATGATGACTTTGTTTACACTCTGCCCTCCCTTGCTGGCAGACATGCGGGTGCGTTGCTTGCGATTGAGTTCGACAACCTCGTCTGCGCTATGCACGGTCATGATACCCATTCCATAGGTACCGGCGTCAGCTTTGACGATGACAAAGGGTGGTTTGTCGATGCCGTGTTCATTGTATTTTTTCTGAATATCGGTCAGCAGGCGATCCACATTTTTTCGCAGGCAGTTTTCACCCTCACGTTTCATGAAATTAATTTCCCCGCAGTTGCGAAACAAGGGATCGATGAACCACGGATCCAACTCGGCCATTGCGGCAAATTCGTTTGCAACCTTTCGGTACTCGGCAAAGTGCGCTGATTTCAGGCGATTACCCCAGCCCATGCCAAGCGGCGGCAGGATTTCCTGCGCCAATCCTTCGAGGATTTCGGGCCGTCCACTCGAGAGGTCATTGTTCAGTATCACAACACAGGGATCGAAGCCATTGACCGAAATCCGGTCTGCCTGGCGCTGCACCGGTTCCAGGACAAGCTGGTGGCCCGAGGGCAGGCTAATTTGCTGGTTTTCCTCAAGATCCTCACTTAAAGAGCCGATACGTACCTCGAAGCCCGCTTTATGGAAAATGTCCTGCAAGGTCAGCACACTTTCCAGATAAAACTGATTACGAGTGTGGCTTTCGGGAATGATCAGGACCTTGGCAGCGGCCGGGCAAGAATGTTCGATGGCAGACTGAACGGCCTGGATGCACAGCGGAATGAAGGCAGGATTCAGATTATTGAAACCGGCCGGAAACAGGTTGGTATCGACCGGCGCAAGTTTGAAGCCGGCGTTGCGCAAGTCTACCGAGGCGTAAAACGGGGCGGGTGTTTTGAGCCATTCGCTGCGTAACCAGGTTTCGATCTTGGCCTGGCAGGTTAGCAGGTGGGATTCGATATCATATAACGGCCCCGACAGGGCGGTAGTGAGATGCGGGACAGCGTGGAGGTGCTCAACACTCATAAAGAAGCTCGTGACTGGTGGTGAAATTTGCAGTGCATTAGATTGTGATACTAACCCAGCTTACCGTGAACTGCAGATTCGATTCGCTCCTGGAAGTCGACCACCTCCGGGTGGAAACAGAACCGGCACCGTATTCCGGCGATGACCTGTCCGAAGTATTATAGTATTGGGCTCTAAAATGTTCTATAAAATATAGACTTATAGATAGTTTCTCAAAACTGTGTTAAATAAAGGCTGATGTGATCAGGTGGTTGATACCGACACAGAACATAAAATTGTTTAATTAAACTTAATGAAAACAGGTAGTTATAAAAGTGCTGGCAGAGAAACCAATGGCTGAAATGTACCAGGGTCTAAAGGTGATGGTAATTGATGACAGTAAAACCATCCGCCGTACCGCGGAAACCCTGCTGAAGAAAGTGGGTTGCGAGGTAATTACAGCCTCCGACGGGTTTGAAGCGCTCGCCAAGATTGCTGATAACAGCCCAGACATTATTTTTGTGGATATTATGATGCCACGTCTTGATGGTTATCAAACCACTGCCCTTATCAAGAACAACAAGGTTTTCAAGGAGACACCCGTAGTCATGCTATCAAGTAAGGACGGCCTGTTTGATCGGGCGCGTGGCCGCATTGTGGGGTCAGAACAGTATCTGACCAAACCATTTACCAAAGATGAACTGCTTAGCGCCATCAGCGAGCTGGTGCATTAATGGCCACTCGTAAAAAGGTTCGGGCACTCACATAGCATATTTGTCAGGAGTTAGCTTATGGCACGCGTACTTATAGTTGATGATTCACCGACTGAAATTCATGTTCTGACAGGGATACTGCAAAAGAACGGGCACGAGGTTGATTCTGTAGATAATGCAGAGGCAGGCATTTCCCGCGCCAAGGAAGCACTACCAGAACTGATATTAATGGATGTTGTCATGCCCGGTATGAACGGCTTTCAGGCCACCCGCTCCATTAGTAAAGATCCACAAACCCAACATATTCCGATCATTATTGTAACCACCAAGGATCAGGAAACAGATCGGGTGTGGGGCATGCGCCAGGGTGCGAAGGATTACATTACAAAGCCAGTGAATGAGTCGGAGTTGGTCAGTAAGATCAATGCGGTGTTGGGGGGGTAATGAACACCGAATTATCACTGCCCCCTTATGAATTGTTACAAAACATCCAGGCCCGAAGCCAGGCCAAGGCTTTTGGCCTGCCACAGAAAACCGAAGTGCGTCGCACCTGGTCGGGTATCGGATTTCGATTCGGTGGTCATCACCTGGTAGTACCGCTGGGGGAAGTTGCTGAGATCCTCGAGTATCCAGATTTGACGCGGGTCCCCAATGCAAAACCATGGGTACTCGGAATTGCGAATATTCGCGGCAGTCTGCTACCGGTACTGGATTTGAAAGGTTTTGTAGAAGGAAGTAATACCAAGTTAAGTCGAATTAGCCGGGTATTGGTGACTCACCAGGAAAATATTTCTAGTGGCGTCATGATCGATGAGGTTCTGGGCATGCGACATTTTTTTGAAGAAGAAAAATTGCAAGATGTCAGTGAATTTGCCGATACATTGAAACCCTTTCTGGATGATGGGTATAAGCAGGGTGAACAAAATTGGGGTGTTTTCAGTATGCGTAAGCTAATTTTAAGCCCGAAGTTCATGGAAGTAGCAGGACGAGGTTAACACTAACCTTTGCGGTATGGAGTCAGGTATTAATACATCCGGGTCAACCCGGTCTGTTCATAACGATAATTTTTAAAGATTTCAGGAGCAGTTAAATGAAACCCAAAGCAAAAGGCACAACCGGCGGTAGTGCAGCAAACCGCACGATGATCTTCTTGATGATCCTGCTGGTCTTGTCAGTCATCGCCATGGGGCTCATGTACGGGCGGGTCGCTATTTTTGAATCAAAGGACCGTCAGTTCCTCAACCAGATTGGTGATGAACGCGTACTGGCACAGGAAATCGCCAAGGAGGCCACCCAGGCCTCGCGCGGTAGTCTGGATGCGTTCCCACGCTTGCAAAAGTCGCGTGACGAATTTGAGAGAACCCTGAAACTGCAAACCAAACAGGTGCCTGTAGAGGCCGCTGGTGCCATGAAGGCATTGCAGAAAACCTGGGCCGAAATGCGCAAGGATGTGGATGTCATTCTGCAACGGCGTGAAGTGGTCAGTACCATGACCGACTATATCCAGAATATTAACGAACAAATTCCGACCTTGCTGGCCCTGTCCGATGAAGTGGTCGCTGCCATGACTGAGCAACAGGCACCGCCCGATCAGATTTATATTGCAACCCGCCAGTTGATGCTTACCCAGCGTATATCCTCCAATGTGAACCGGGTATTGGCCGGGGGCGAGGAAGCCGTCACGGCTGCAGACCGATTCGGGCGTGATGCTGCCCTGTTTGGCCGGGTCATTGAGGATATGCTGCGCGGCAACAAGAAAATGGGCGTCCAGCGTATTTCGAATCCTGTTTCGCGTGCGAAACTTGAAGATGTGCGCAAGCTGTTCATGTCCATCCGCACTCAGGTGGGTGGGATTCTGGAGCGCTCACCGGAAATGTTCCAGGTGTCCGGTGCCGCCGAAGCCATCCTGGGCATGAGTGAACAGTTGCCCGGAAAAATCGAAGGGTTGTCGACTTCCTATCAGGCCGCCATCAGAAACCGCCTCGAAGCATGGCTTGTATATGTGTTCGCAGCGGTCGCGCTGGTCTCTGTAATTATGCTGGCCTTCATATTCATGCGGGATTCCAAGAAACGGCTGGCAGTGACCGAGCGGCAGCGCCGCGAAACGGAAGAACTGAACGCGGCTAACCAGGAAGCCATTCTGCGACTGCTGGACGAAATGGGTGACCTGGCTGATGGCGACCTCACGGTATCTGCCACGGTAACCGAAGATGTTACCGGCGCTATCGCAGATTCCATTAACTACGCTATCGATGCCCTGCGTAACCTGGTATCGGCAATTAACGATACTACCCAGCAGGTGTCTTCTGCGGCACAGCAGACACAGGCGACGGCCATGCATCTTGCGGAGGCAAGTGATCACCAGGCCCAGCAGATAACCGATGCGAGTACGGCCATTAACGAAATGGCTATCTCAATCGAAGAAGTGTCGAATCACGGTGCCGAGCTGGCTTCCGAAGCAGAACGGGCGGTGAACATCGCCAACCAGGGTACCGAAGCGGTGCAAAAGACGATTCACGGGATGGATAACATTCGTGAAAATATTCAGGAAACCTCAAAACGTATTAAACGGTTGGGCGAATCCTCTCAGGAAATTGGTGATATCGTTGAGCTGATTAATGATATTGCCGAGCAAACCAATATTCTGGCACTCAATGCGGCGATTCAGGCGGCCATGGCGGGTGAAGCAGGTCGTGGTTTCGCAGTCGTAGCCGACGAAGTACAGCGACTGGCAGAGCGCTCCGCAGATGCAACCCGGCAGATTGAGGCGCTGGTAAAAGCGATTCAGTCCGACACCAATGAGGCAGTCGCCTCGATGGAGCAAAGTACTTCGGAAGTGGTGGCCGGGGCGCAACTTGCGCAGGATGCCGGTCAGGCATTGGAGGCTATTGAATCAGTATCCCAGCATCTGGCCGAGTTGATTAGTAGTATTTCGGATTCTGCTCGTCAGCAGGCTAACGCGGCAACCAACATTTCCGACACCATGAACGTGATTCAGGAAATTACCACCCAGACTTCGGCCGGTACCAATGAAACCGCCGCTTCAATCGGTAATCTGGCAGAACTGGCCAATGAGTTGCGTAATTCGGTTGCCGGTTTCCAACTGCCACAAGCCTGATTCGGCTGAGAGGGAGTAGTGCAGTTGGTGGCAGCACAAAAAAAGCGCACACAATCTGGAGCCTGGCAACGCAAGGCACTGGAGGAGATGGATACCTATGAGTTCCGTCAGTGGGCCGAGTTACTCGAAAAGCGTACGGGCATCAGTTTGCCCGAGAAACGCAAATCGTTTCTCCAGACCAGTCTCAGCATCCGCATGCGTGAATTGGGCCATGATACGTATCAGGAATACCTGCGCTATGTTCTCGCGGGGCGGCGTGGTGCTGTGGAATGGGAAATCCTGGTGGATCGCCTTACCGTCCACGAAACACGTTTCTACCGTGACGAAAAAGCGCTGGAACTGATCCGCACCCGGTATCTGGATCAATTATCGCCCGGCGATGAACCCTGCCGAGTCAATCTTTGGAGTGTCGGGTGTGCCACCGGTGAAGAACCCTATTCACTGGCTATCTTGCTGGATTCCCATCTGCACGAACGCGGTATCAATGCTTACCAGGCCATCATGGCGAGCGATATTAGCAGTGCGGCACTGGCCACGGGACGACAGGGTATTTACCAGAAAAATCGTTTACGAAATCTGTCGCAAAATCAGATTAATCGTTACTTCACTCAGGTTGGTGAACAGCATTTTCAGGTCATTCCATCGATTCGTGAACGGGTCTGTTTTACCCGCCTTAACCTGTTGCATCTGACTGAATTGAAACAGGCTATGATGGATATCATTGTTTGTCAGAATGTGCTGATTTATTTTCAGCGGGAAAAGCGACTGGTGATTTTGGATCAACTTGCCCGGCAATTGCGGCCTGGCGGTATGTTGGTATTGGGTGCAGGAGAAATTACCGACTGGGAATATCCTGGACTGGAAAATATGGATTATCCCGGTACCCTTGCCTATCGCCGAACTACGCAGCTACGGAGAGAGCCATGAAAGCGGGTAATGATCTCGATATTAATACCTTAAGCTGGGTTAAATCGGAAATCGACGAAACGCTCAAGCAGGCACGCCTTTCGCTGGAAGCTTATGTGGAAAATCCGGCGGATGACTCCAAGCTGCAGTTTTGTCTTAACTACGTGCATCAGGTGCGCGGGACGCTGCAAATGGTGGAGCTGTATGGCGCTGCGCTGGCCGCAGAGGAAATGGAAATTCTGAATCAGGCGTTGATCGATGATCAGGTGAGCAACCGGAACGATGCGTATGAAGTACTGATGCGCGGCATTTTGCAGTTGCCGGATTATCTTGAACATCTGCTGACCGGCCATAAGGACATTCCGGTGCTCCTGATGCCATTACTGAATGATTTACGTGCGTCACGCGGCGAAGCCCTGATGTCGGAAAATTCACTGTTTACGCCGGATCTGTCCATTATGGCGCCGGCCGTAACCAATCCCGTAACAGCGGAAATCAGTGATGTGGTACGCAAGCTGCGGCACAATTATCATCTGGGCCTGCTTGGCTGGTTCCGCGACAAGGACAGTGAGGCCAGTCTGGCACGCATCAACGAAGTAATTAACAAATTGCGTGAAGTAGCCGGAGAGGCGGAAATCAACCGGCTGTTGTGGGTCGCCAGCGGGTTGGTCGAAAGTTTGCGTAGCGGGGGGCTGGACAGTAGTGTCTCGGTGAAGTTGTTACTCGGTCAACTCGACCGCCAGTTCAAGCGCATTATCGATCACGGTAGCATGGCCCTGAGTGGGGAGCCGCCTGTCGAGTTGCTTAAAAACCTGCTGTACTACGTAGCAATGTCGACGTCTTCTGACGACCAAACCCGGAACGTCAAAGAAACATTCCGACTCGAAGAAGTCATGCCCGATACCCATACGCTGGAGCAGGCGCGTGCCGACCTGGCCGGGCCAAATGCGGCCTTGATGAACACGGTATCGACGGTTTTGCTTGAGGACCTGACTCGGGTCAAGGACATGCTTGATGTCTTTATGCGGAATTCGGAGCGTGACAATCAGGAACTCAGACCATTGACAGAAAGCCTCAGTCAGATGGCCGACACGCTTGGTATGATGGGGCTGGGTCTACAACGCCGCACGGTACAGGACCAGGTAAAAGTTCTTACTGCCATTGCAGATGGTGAACGGACCCTGGCAGAAAATGATTTAATGGATGTGGCTGGCGCCGTGTTGTCACTGGAGAATTCGCTCCGCGAATCCAGCGTCGCACGCGCCGCCAATCTGGATGCCGAAGGCGCAATGGGCAAAGACGGCGAAGCCCAGGAAAAATTACGCGAAGCCGAGCAACAAAAATTGTTGACCACGGTTATCGAGCAAGCGCGAGGCGAGTTTGCAAACGTCAAAGATGCCCTCAATGATTTCAGCCGGAATACGACAAACGTTGATGTTCTGGAAGGTATTTCAGGTTCCCTGGATCAGATTCGCGGCAGTCTTACGATTCTCGGTTTATCGGATGCGGCTGACTTGCTGGCCCGTTGCGCCAGCTATGTACAGGAAAACTTGCTGAGCAAGCGTATCGTCCCCGATGAAGATGTGCTGGACCCGCTCGCTGATGCAATCAGCAGTATCGAATATTATCTGGAATCACTGGCGGGCAAATGGGGACATCCGGAGACGATTCTCGATATTGCACGTAACAGTTTGCAGATCCTCGGCGAATCCAGCCGGACTGTTGAGGAAGCCGCAGCTGACTCAACCCATCAGGACCTGGCTCAGCCCAATATCGCAGTGCTCGAGGATAGTCGCACCGACGATGAAGATGATACGTTGGTGGATTTGCAGGCACCAGGTACAAGTGCACTACCGGACCAATCAGAACCTGCCAGCCTGGAACCGGCAACCGGCAGTTTTGAAACCGTGGTTACTGATGATGAGGATACCTTCACCGAAATCACCCTGGATGATGTGCCTCTGCCCCGGGATGCAGAGGAAGAGGAACCGTTTTCACTTGAAATCGATGATTCCGATCAGACTTCCGAACTGAGTCTGAAGGATCTGGAACAGGCCCTGGAAATCGAAGGCCAGGAGCACGCAAAGGCAGACGAGCCTGACGAATCGGCGACTACCCTGAATGATATACCCGCCCCGGATGTTGCGCCGACGGCGGAAGAGTCTACGAACCTGCCATCAGATTCCGACGACACGACGGCACTGTCTATTGAAGGCATGGACTTTGCGCCACTGGAAGCGACTGACAGCGACGCATCGACTCAAGCTGGTGCATTATCGCAAAACGATATCCGTGTTGAAACAGACATACCTTCGGTAGCGAATGAGGCAGAGCAGGTTGAATCGGATGTTTCCTCGCATTCGATGCACGACCTGTCTGTGCATTCGATGCACGATCTGTCTGACAGTTCTTCATCGTCAATTCAGATGGTGATTGAGCCGCCTGATGAAATCGACGAGGAAATTATTGAGATTTTCCTCGAGGAAGCAGAAGAGGAACAGGAGAAAATTACGCAGCTATTACCCCGTTGGATATCCAATCCGGCGGATGAAGAAGCGCTGATGGACATGCGCCGTTCTTTTCACACCCTGAAAGGTTCTGGTCGGTTGGTTGGCGCCAAGGATGTGGGTGAATTTTCCTGGGCCTTTGAAAACTTGCTCAACCGGGTTATCGACAATACCCTGGAAACCAGCCCCGTCCTGTTTGAGCTTCTGCAGCGCGGCTGTGACATGCTGCCCCATCTGTTTGATCTGTACCGTAAAGGCGGGCAGCCAGAGCAGGCTGTCTACGCCTTGATGGGATATGCTGATGATCTGAGCCAGGGTAAGGCAGTCGAACTTCCTGCCGGGCAGGCGGAAAACGATCTGGCGGAGTCCCCGGCAGAGCGTGTTTCGGAAGCGCCACCTCCGGTCGACGTGTATGAGCCTGAACTGACAGCCGAACCGGAAATGGAAGCCGAACCGGAAATGGAAGCCGAACCTGAAATGGCAGCTGAACCCGCACCCACATCCGAACTGGAATACGAACCGGAGCCCGTACCGGGCATTGATCCAGTCCTGTTGGACATCTACCGCAAGGAAGTCAGTACGCACCTGGCCAGCCTGCGGGAATACCTCAATGGCTGGCATGCCGGTATTGATCGCAGCGCTAACGACAACCTGCTGCGGGCCCTTCATACCCTGACGGGCAGCTCCCGGACCACCGGTGTCAGCGCCATTGCCGATTTGTGCGGTCAATTTGAAAATCATATCAAGGCACTGCAACAGGCTGAGCAGCCCTTCGGAAATAAGGCCGCCAGCCTGCTGGAGAGTGCCATTGACTATATTGCCGAGACAACAGGCAATCTGAATCAGCCGGGTGGGGAAATTTCCAATCAGGGTGAGTTGCTCATCGCCGAACTGGCCGAGCTTGTTGTTACCCCAGACAAGGTAGAGCCGGACCTGTCACCAATAAGCGAAGTACCAGACGAACCTTCAATCGCAGAGAGTGAAATTCCGACGGCGATTTCGGAACTGATTCAAACCCCGGCACCGCCGCCGCGTGACTACGATGAGGAACTGCTGGGGATTTTTATTGAAGAAGGTGAAGAGATCCTGGAAGAAAGTGATCAGGTTCTGAATCACTGGTTCCAGGACCCCGAAAACATGGAAGATCTGGAGGCCCTGCAGCGTCATTTGCATACCCTCAAAGGCGGCGCGCGCATGGCAGGCGTAGTCGAACTCGGGGATTTGGGCCACAGTATTGAATCCCTGCTGACCGCCGTGGTGGATGGTCATTTTCCGGTTTCCAAACGCATGTTCGACCTGATCCAACGTTCCCATGATCGTCTTGCGAGCCTGCTGGAAGAGGTCAAGCAGAATCATGGGCTGCATCCTGCGCTTGACCTGATCCGGGAAGTTGATGAAATGCTGGGTCGTAGTTCACTCGGGAAGTCGTCGGTGACCGACGAATTCGAATCTGCCAAGCCCGATGCGGCAATGCCAGAAACAGATATATTGGAACAAGACCTGCAGATTGAGACAGGGCCAGCGGAAGAACCTGGCGCCGGGTTACCCATCGAACCGGAAGCTGGCAAAGAACACACGGAGCAGGCACCGCCAATAACGCCCGACCGGGAGTCCGCGATTCCGTTTGAAACAGCCGAAACTGTTTCGCCTCGAGTCCCTGCGGAATCGGACAACGTAGTCGAACTTGCAGCGCAGGGTACTGCCGAGGTTTTTGCCGAAGAAATACCTGAAGCGCCCCTGACCGGCACCGGGGATCGGCGCAAGGTGCCGCGGATTCAACATGAGCAAGTGCGGGTTCGTGCTGATTTGCTGGACAACCTGGTGAATTTTGCCGGTGAAGTGAGTATCTACCGCTCCCGCATGGAGCAGCAAACCAACTCGTTCCGATATAACCTGCGCGAGCTGGACGATACCGTTTCCCGTTTGCGCCAACAGTTACGCGATTTTGAAATCGAAACCGAGGCGCAGATCCAGTACCGTCAGGAAGAATCCCTGAGTCGGGAATATGATGAATTCGATCCCCTGGAGTTCGATCGCTTCACCCATATGCAGCAGTTGTCTCGGGCGATGTTGGAAAGTCTTTCGGATCTGGACAGCTTGCGTGGCATTCTGGCCAACATCACCCGCGAGTCAGAAACCCTGTTACTACAGCAATCGCGGGTGAACACCGAACTGCAGGAAGGCCTGATGCGCACTCGCATGGTGCCATTCTCGGGCCAGGCGCCCCGCCTCCGCAGGATTGTTCGCCAGACCGCAGCCGAACTCGGCAAGGAAGTCAATCTCAATCTGCGGGGTATGGAAAGCGAACTGGATCGCTCCGTACTGGATCGCGTCATTCCGCCAATCGAACACATGTTACGTAACGCGATTGCCCACGGTCTGGAATCAGCCGAGGATCGCCGTAAGGCCGGCAAACCGGAAGCGGGCAATCTTGAACTCAGTTTTGATCGGGAAGGATCGGATATTATCATCCGTGTCAGTGACGATGGTGCCGGTCTCAATCTGGAAGCGATTCAGAAAAAGGCAATTGCAAAAGGCCTGCTGAAACCCGGAATTACGGTTACCAGGGATGTATTGTTGAACATGATCATGGAACCTGGTTTCAGCACAGCAGAAACCGTAACCCAGGTTGCCGGGCGTGGTGTGGGAATGGATGTAGTTAACACGGAAATCAAACAACTCGGCGGGCTGCTGAATATAGAAACCGAATCCGGCAAGGGCACGACATTTACCATCAGTATGCCGTTGACTCTGGCCATAACCCGTGCCTTGATGGTTCTTGTTGGTGAAGAAACCTACGCAGTACCGCTGATGGGTGTGCAGGGCGTTGAACGCATTTCCGGCGAGGCGCTGCGGGAGATGCAGTCTAGCGACAACCCGGTTTATCACTGGGTAGGTGAGGATTACACGCTGATGCATCTGGGTAGCGCTATGGGTGTCAGTCGGCCGGCGCCGCCTGTTGATGGTGCACGAATTCCCTTGTTACTGATCCGCAGTGGCGAACATCGCGTCGCGATCTATGTGGAAGGCTTGCTGGGTAGTCGCGAGATCGTGGTTAAACCGGTTGGGCCGCAGATCAGCACACTCCGCGGGATCACCGGCGCCACGATCATGGGTGACGGTCAGGTTGTATTGATTCTTGATCTGGGCGTGCTTATTCGCCTGATCGCCGCTACGGAAAGTGATGAACTGGTCGAAATCCCCGCTGTACCTGAAAAAGCCCTGGAAAAACAGCTTGTGATGGTCGTGGATGATTCGATTACGGTACGTAAGGTTACAACTCGCATGCTGGAACGGCATGGTTATGAAGTCCTGACGGCAAAGGATGGTGTGGATGCCTTGGCCCAGTTGCAGGAACATCATCCTGATGTCTTGTTGCTGGATGTAGAAATGCCGCGTATGGACGGTTTCGAACTGGCAACCAACGTGAGAAATGACGGGCGATTGAAAGATATTCCGATAATTATGATTACTTCACGTACTGCTAACAAACATCGGCAGCGTGCGATGAATATCGGTGTAAACGTCTATCTGGGTAAGCCATTTAATGAAGGAGATTTGCTGGGGAACATTGAATCCCTGTTGTCAGAGCAGGCCGAGATCTGAACATGCAACCCTGGCCTGCGTTGATGGGTATGATTCCAGCATCACGCATATGATGGAAGCCCCCCGTAAATCGGAACTTAACCACGTCAACCTTGCCATTGTTTCCAATTCGCTCCGGCATCGACAACACATTCAGCAGGTCCTCGAACGTAATGGCCTTAAGGTGGTATTCAGCGAGCCCCTTTCTACGGTGCTGTTGGATAAATTACACAGTGGACGTGCCGATGTGTTGTTGCTCGACATGGATGAGCATATGGAAAAGCATGGCATGTTCGAGCAGTTGCTGGAAGAATCGGAAGTACCGATTATTTTTAATGATACCAGTGTGCTGACAATAAACGAACCGGCTGTACTGGCAAAGTGGTACGGCAAGCTGCTGGTTAAAATATCCGAATTGACAGGCCGGCTGGATTGGGAAGATCTGGACGTGGACCTGGGTTGGCAAACCAATCCGACCGAACACGGCACCATCAGTCAGGCAGGGCAGTTGGCCCAGGAGATTTGGGTATTGGGCGCATCCCTGGGCGGGCCGGATGCGCTCAAGCAATTTCTGTCGACAATTCCGGCTGATTTGCCCGTGGCATTTATCCTGGCCCAGCACCTCGGTACGAATTTTATGGGGCTGCTGGCGGATCAGCTGGATCGGATTACCCCGTTTAGGGTAATGCCGGCGCAGGTCGGTCATGTGTTGCGCCACCAGGAAGTTCTGGTGGTCCCGGTTCAGGAACGTTTGCAAATAAGTCCTATTGGCAGCGTGGAATTACATGCCTTGCAGACTGAGTCAAGTTACAGCCCGTCAATTGACACGGTATTGCAGGACATGGCGGAGCGTTATGGATCCCGTTGTAATACCATTATTTTCAGCGGGATGTGTAACGACGGCGCAGCGGGTGCGCGGATAATCGTTCAGCAGGGTGGCGAAGTCTGGACACAAGATGAAAACAGCTGTGTAATCAGCGCCATGCCCGACAATATCCGTGCCCTGGGCTATAGCAGTTTTGATGGAACTCCGCGCCAATTGGCGCACGAACTCAACCGGCGCTATGCCCGGTAACTGGTGGAAAGATCATGACTGACAGTACTGGCAATTCATCAACCAGCAACCCGGCATCACTGCCAGGCCGACGTATTGATGCGATTCATTGTCTGCTGATTCCCATGTATAGGGGTTCATTGCTGCTGCCAAATGCAGCCTTGGCGGAGGTGATTACCTATACGGACCCGATGCCGATTGATGATGCCCCCGACTGGCTGTTGGGGCACCTGAACTGGCGTGAACATACGATACCGCTCATTTCATTCGAACTGGCAAGTGGCGGTGAAGCGGGTACAACTCGAGAGGGCAGCCGGATTGCGGTACTGAATACCCTTAACAGTAACCCGAAAGTGCCGTATGTGGCGATCTTGGTACAGGGCATTCCCCATCTGCAATTAGTCTTGCCTGACACTCTCACCGAGAACAAGGCCGCGACACGGCAACGTCCATCCGTATCTGCTCAAGTCGTACTGGACGGGCAGGAAGTCCTGGTGCCAGATCTCGACAGTCTTGAACACCGCATCGAGAATTTGAAGGGCAACTAACCCGTAGCACGAGTATTGGACGGGACTCTCCGTTTCAGCCCAAATCTCCCCACCGTGACTGAATTACGGCCAGCGCCCCGATAGCGGCGGTTTCGGTGCGCAGCACGCGGGGCCCCAGACTGACCGGTGAGAATCCAGCGGCGCAGGCCTGATTGAGCTCTGCCTGACTGAATCCCCCTTCGGGTCCGATACACAGGGTAATGCCGTCACCGGCGAGTTCTGTATCCGCCAGGTACTGCGTGGAGCCTGGGTCGAGTATCAACCTGTCCCCCCCTGTCGTTGCAAGCCACGACTCAAAAGCAAGCGGAATATGAACTGGCGGTAAGATGTTGCGGCCGCACTGTTCACAGGCGCTTGTCACCACAGCCTGCCAATGAGCGAGCTTCTTCTGTTGCCGCGAAGCGTTCAACTGCACGACACAATGCTCGGTAAATAATGGAGTAATTAGACTGACGCCCAGCTCCACCGCTTTTTGCAGTGCATAATCCATGCGATCGCCCTTCGAGATCCCAAGACCAAGCCGGGTCGTAAGTGACGATTCTCGATCGATGTCATGGAATTGCCCTGTTTGCACGCTGGCGCAGCGTTTGTCTACCCGGCTGAGTGTTGCCTCATATTCACCCCCTTGGCCATTGAATATAATCAGGGGCTCCCCGACCTTCACGCGCAGCACTTGCACCACATGACGTCGGGTACGTTCGTCAAGTTCTACGGAAGTGTGCCTTGCAAGTGGAACGGGGAGGTAGATGCGGGGAATGCGCATACGATTCAGGAATGAGGAACAAGGCTAGCGTGCCGGGGGACGAACGGGATAGTACTTGTGATTAACATAAGTATAAAAAATGTTTGTATTGTTGAATTGCAAGGCTTAAGCGACAAGACAAACTACAGTCCCTCGGTAATTTATTCATCGTTCCGGTTTTGTCGCAAGGTCGATGCCTCTTGTCGCGACGCTGACCATGAGGTCGATCTGTTCCGGGGTGATGATATAGGGTGGCATGAAGTAGACCACATTTCCGAGTGGGCGTAGCAGCACGCCATTTTGCAAGCCATGCTGATAAACACTCAGACCGCGTCGTTCCTGCCAGGGGAAAGGGGTCTTGCCGGGTTTGTCCTGAACCAGTTCAATCGCCAGGATCATGCCAGTCTGCCGGACTTCACCCACATGTGGGTGATCCCGCAACGGTGCGGCGGCTCGGGCCATGTGTTGTGCGAGGTGGAGGTTCTGGACCAGCACATCGTCTTGCTCGAAGATCGCCAGGGACGCCAGTGCCGCGGCGCAGCCGAGTGGATTACCGGTAAAGCTGTGGGAGTGAAGAAAGGCGGTCAGGTTCTGATAATCGGCGTAGAAGGCACTGTAGATTTCATCGGTAACAAGGGTTGCTGACAGGGGCAGGTAGCCAGCGGTCAGCCCCTTGGACAGGCACATGAAATCGGGACTGATACTCGCCTGTTCACAGCCGAACAGGGTGCCGGTACGGCCGAAGCCGACCGCAATTTCATCGGCAATCAGGTGTACACCAAACTCGTCACAGGCATCACGCAGCAGCTTGAGATAGACTGGATCGTACATGCGCATGGAACCTGCGCATTGCACCAACGGTTCAACCAGGACCGCACAAACCTCGTCGGCATGGTCCTGCAGGGCATCGCGCATATGCTGGAACATACGTTCACTGTAGGTGGCACAGCTTTCCCCGTTTTCGCGCTGGTAGCAGTCGGGTGAAGGAACAGTAATGACATCCATCAGCAGTGGCTGATAGGTTTCCTTGTAGAGCGCCACATCCCCTGCAGCCAGCGCGCCCAGCGTTTCACCGTGATAGCTGTTGGACAGGGTAATGAATTTTGTTTTTCCGGGTCTTCCGCGGTTTCGCCAGTAGTGAAAGCTCATCTTTAGCGCTACCTCGATAGCCGAGGAACCATTGTCGGCGTAGAAACAGCGGTTCAATCCGGGTGGTGTGATCGCAACCAGTTTTTCCGACAGTTCGATGACAGCCTCATGGCTGAATCCGGCGAGGATGACATGTTCAAGGCTGTCGAGTTGCTGTTTAATTTTCGCATTGATGCGTGGATTGCAGTGTCCGAACAGGTTGACCCACCATGAGGAAATGGCATCCAGATAGCGCCGGCCCTCAAAATCCTCCAGCCAAACACCCTCGCCCCGTTTTATGGGGACCAGTGGCAACCATTCGTGATCCTTCATCTGGGTGCAGGGATGCCACAAGACCGACAAATCACGTTGTATAAGGTCGGAATTTTTCATCAAGTAATATGTCAATCAGCAGAGCGCTTCATCGCCGCTTGGGTTTGGGACCGAGTTGGTAGGAAAGCTGGGGATCGACTAAAAAGTGTTCCGCCATGCCGGTGCGACCGAGCAGCATCCGAAACTTCATGCTATCCCGGTTGGTAAGCGTCATTTCGATGGGCCAGTGGTGTAAGCCGATTTGTAACTCGGTAACGATAACATGACGTTCTTCGCGATGCCCGCCCGAATCGGCGACCCAGCGCTGCTCCAGCAATTGACAATGGCATTCAACCTCAGGTTTCTGGTGACCTTGTCTGGGATGCACCTTGAAACGGATCATCGGGGCTCCCTTGTCATGATAGGTTTCCAATTCAAAGGTGTGCAGTGCCGAGGTACGGGCGCCGGTATCAACTTTTGCCTTGATATGCGTAATCCCAAGTTCCGGCAAAGCGACCCACTCTCGCCAACCGATTACCGGCTTGTCTTTCGTCTCACTCACGGCAGCCTCCTTGGTTCCTCTGCTCTTCCCCACTGCGCTGGATACGGTTTCAGTTAACTGTCAAACCCATTTCGTGGCGCATGGTACAACCAGGCAAATGCTTGCCCTGCAAAACCGATCGCCAGGAGAAGTTTGGCGAGGGGCAGGCGAAATACCCGTGTTCAGGGTCACTGCAGCCGTGGTTCGGCTTGATGACGGTCCTCAGGTGCCTACAAACCCAGGCGCTTCCATATCGCCAGAGTGGGTTTGGCCTGGTTCATGGTGTAGAAGTGCAAGCCAGGTGCGCCGGCTTCGAGCAGGGCGTGGCATAGTTCACTGACTACGTCTTCACCAAAAGAGCGAATGGCGTCCCGGTCGTCGCCATAGCCTTCCAGTCGCTTGCGGATCCAGCGCGGGATCTCGGCACCGCACATATCGGAGAAGCGGGCGAGTTGGGTGTAATTGGTGATGGGCATGATGCCGGGCACAATGGGCAGATCGATGCCCAGTTCTTCGCAATCCTCAACAAAATGGAAATAGGCATCGGGATTGAAAAAATACTGGGTGATGGCGCTGCTGGCACCGGCTTCGACCTTGCGTTTGAAGTTTCGCAGGTCGGTCTGGGCCGATGGCGCCTGGGGATGAAATTCCGGGTAGGCGGCTACCTCGATGTGAAAGTGGTCTCCGGTCTCGGCCCGGATGAATTCGACCAGTTCATTGGCGTGACGAAACTCCCCGGCCTCCTGCATGCCGGAGGGCATATCACCACGAAGAGTGACGATGCGAGCGATGCCGGCTTGCTGGTATTCAGCGAGGATAGTCCGGATATTCTCACGGGTCGAGCCGATACAGGACAAGTGGGGTGCCGCCTTGAATCCCGCTTGCTGAATTGCCTGTACAGTATCGAATGTGCCCTGTTGGGTGCTGCCACCGGCACCGAAGGTGACGGAAAAATATTTCGGTTGCAGTGCGCCGAGTTGCTGGAGCACAC
>Ga0316585_10000005_pt1 | contig 32299 bp, 28 predicted proteins | sample S_170502SCrBrC_D_FD_204517 | JGI IMG/M metagenome (GOLD analysis project Ga0316585, IMG submission 204517) | Rhizosphere microbial communities from salt marsh grasses in Alabama, United States - S_170502SCrBrC | ecosystem: Host-associated > Plants > Roots > Rhizosphere | place: USA: Alabama...
AACGTTGGAATAGATGCTCCTTTACATTTGCATCCATGCCCGACGGTTGGTGTTGTCACGGAAGGACAAATCGCCTTTGAAATTGAAGGTGAGCAAACCCAACACCTTAAGGTCGGAGATGCGTTCTATGAACCAGCGGATGTCAGAGTAGCCAAATTCAATAATTACGGGGATATCCCTGCTAAATTCGTTGTGTTCTACCTACTTGGTGAAAATGAAAAAGAAACGGTTCGTATATTGAAAAACTAAGAAGCAACCCCCAATTTCTTAAAAATATAAAGTTTAAGGAAAGAAGAAAATGTATAAAAATTAAGCCAATGGATGCCCCTGAATACTCCGCAGTAGTTAAAGGGCCTTGGGGATAAGAACTCCGGCTTATCATTAGATGGAACTTTGTCTTATAATTCAGGACGCAATTTTGACAATTTTCTTAACGGTGTTTTTTTGATGGTTAATGCACAATTGACCGACATGCTGAATGGCCTTTTCAACCCGCTCATTCCAGATACCTGCATTTAATCGCATACAATTTGAATACTTATCTTTCATCGTAAAAAGACTGCCGGGAGCCAAAAGAATATTTTCTTTAACCGCTTCTTGATAGATGAGATCTGTATCGATGGGTTCAGGAAGTTCTACCCAAAGTAAAAATCCACCGCTTGGATTCGTAACCTTTGTTCCTTTGGGGAAATATTTCAGTATGCACGCGCGCAAGTTAGAAACCTGTTTTTTAAGATCTTTTCTCAGCTTCCGCAAGTGACGCTCATAACCACCTTCCTTCAAATACCTAGCAACAACAATTTGATTAATTGATGCTGTTGAAATATTCAAAAGGGTCTTCATTTGGATAACCCGGTCATAGTATTTGCCCGGAACAATCCACCCAACTCTTAATCCAGGTGCCAGTGTCTTGGAAAAAGAAGAGCACAATATCACATTACCCTTAGCATCAAATGATTTACACGTCTCATCACGTGTTTCAAAATACAAATCACCATAAATATCATCTTCTATTAAGGGAATATTATTTTCCGTTAACAACTGAACCAATTTCTTTTTCTTCCAACTGGGCATAGAAAAGCCAAGGGGATTGTTAACATTGGGAATTGAGAACATGGCTTTAATCGGATAATTTTCTATTACAAAACCAAGGGTATCTAAATTAACGCCTTCAATCTGAGAACTCGGCAGTTCAATAATTCTAAGATCCAACTGCTCAAATAGTTGAAGAAGATTAAAATACATGGGACTTTCAAAAACAACTGTATCTCCGGGTTTGCAAAGAACCATCAATGCGAGAAAAACTGCTTCGTGGCAGCCGTTGGTGATAATGATTTCATCCGGAGACAAATCTAAACCACACGAAAGCTCTATACGCGCAATTTGTTCTCTTAGCTGTGAGTAACCGGGAGACATGATGTAATTATATGATTCTTTTTCCTGATATTGTATCGCTTCCTGGAAATAACGTCCCATTTTTTTCGTCGGCCAAAATTCAGGGTTTAACGTTGCAATACCCAGACTCACCTCCGGTGTACATTGCCCCATATTTTGAAAAGCGCCGTATATGTGACATAGACTAACTTCCTGGGGATTCAATCGACTGGGATCGACCTCCTCCTTTGGTGGCGTATCGGTAGATTGCTTTTGAACGTAAAAACCCGATTGGGGCACGGCAATAATATAGTTTTGGCGTTCTAATTTCCAATACGCCTCTTTTACCGTATTAATACTGACATTCAGTTCCTGGCTTAATTGCCGTATTGAAGGAATTTTCTCACCTTGTTTTAATACGCCGTTATTAATAAGGTTCAATATTCGTTCAGCCACCTGGCCATATCGAGTTGGTTTCATAAATATCTCCCAATGCAATTAACTGAAATTTAATATCTTATCTTACGTATTAATTAAAGATACAAATATTTTTTAAAAAAAGGGCACAGTTTCTTCTAAAAACATATTGTGCTGAAAAAAAAACATGCAATTACCCCTGTTTCCTTACTGTTTTATCAGTTATTTAGTGTCTATCCAAAAATGAGATATTTTTTTCAAGATCGAGGCATGCGAAAAAATTAACCACAGGCATATAGTTTATATTCCGAGGATTAACCCGCCAAAGTTCGGTGGCGGGTTAATTTTTGAGCATAATCCCAGAGAAATAGGCTCCGCATTTCACAGGGCAAGCGAAGAGACTTGTCCGCCTCCGGCGGATTGGGCAAAATAGCCACTTATGGATGGACACTATTAAAAATTCAAACAAGGGAATTTGGGCCAATATGAAACTAACGTCTCTATTTAAAGGTGTTAAAAAAGCGACAATTAAATTGTCAGAAAATCAACTTTTTTCTGTCAGAGGGAAACATATTAAAATCCACTGTTTATATGGCGATCTCTGGATAACCTGGCCCAAAAGGGGTGAAAGAATATTAAAAAGTGGTCAAACCTTCCTCATTTCATCAAGGGGAAAGGTTTGTATAATGGCTCTTTCCAATGCATTTTTTCGAGTGAATAAAGGAAGATGGTTTGCCAATGAACAACACCTTGGGCAAGCAGGTGAAAGAATCGAAAAGGCCGATGTTTTCCCTATCCCCATAGAAACTCTTGGGTATATTAACCCAACAGAAAAAACATAGCGCGGGCACGTATGGATATCATCTTAATTTATTAAAAAAATCCTCACTAACTCTTAAAAGGGCAGTTCTTTCTCCTGAACGTTATTGGCGAAGTCGCTCTGTCTTTTCAATGATTTAGCAGTGGGGAAGACCGCAGACATCCTGAGAGCAGCTAAGGTGGAATGTGGAGGGGGCAGGAATACCACCGCTTATAAGGCATTGAAAAAACCAGTGACGGAGACTCGGGAGTGAAGGAGAAATGATTGCCATTTGAACACATACATACAATTTCCAAGTCCTCCAGAGTCCTTTACAGATTCGAATTCCAAAACTCCAATTGAACGAAAACCCACAATAGGATATTATTTGATTGATAATATTAACGGGTCTGACCCCATCCCCGGGTTAATTGAGGATTCGAAGATGCTTGTTTTTTTCTGGCTTGCGATAATTTCTCTTTTTTTAACGGTTATTTGTACACTGGAAGTTTCTTTGGGAATGCGGCGGATGGTCATCCTTGATGATGTTTCACCCATTCAACAGGAAAATGTTCCGAAAGTCTCCGTCATCATCCCGGCATGTAATGAGGCGGCAACCATTGAAACGGCTTTGAAATCCATTTTGGAAATGGATTATGCTCATCTGGAAGTCATCGCAGTCAATGATCGCTCTGTAGATCGGACCGGTGCCGTACTCGAGCAGATGCAAAAACAATACCCCGGCTTACAGGTCTATGATATCTCAGTGCTTCCTGAGGGATGGCTGGGAAAGAATCATGCCCTTCAGTATGGTGCTGAACGGGCTCAAGGAGAATATCTTCTATTTACCGATGCCGATATCATCATGGAAAAGTCTTCCCTTGCCAGAGCCATGCATCATATGCTTGAGAAAAAATTGGATCACATGAGCATGTTTTTCAAAAGCATTGCCCCTGGCGGACTTTTGAATGCACTTATTCTGGACGCAGGCATCGGACTCATGCTGCTGCTCAAACCCTGGAAGGCAAAAGATCCAAACAGCAAGCGATATATGGGTGTGGGTGCGTTCAATCTCGTCAAGTCCGATGTTTACAGGGAAATAGACGGTCACAGAACCATTGCCATGCATCCAATCGATGATGTGATGCTAGGAAAGGTGATTAAACACAGGGGGTTTTCACAGGATTGCCTTATAGGGCACAACTTTATACAAGCTGAATGGTATGTCGATGTACGTGATTTTATTAACGGCTTAATGAAAAATACGTTTGCATTTTGTAATTACAATATGGCCAATGTGTTGTTTGGTATCCTTATTATTATGATCATAAATATTCTGCCGCTCTTTGCAATCTTTTTTACTTCCGGAATTACCCGTGGCCTTTTCGGGTCTGCGGTTATGGTCCGTATTTTATCTTTTGCCGGTGGATTTTCATATACAGGTATCAATTCCTGGTATTCGGTCTGGGTGCTTTTCACTCCTTATGTCTTTATATACATCACATTAAAAGCTGCCATAACCACAACGATAAACAGAGGAATTACTTGGAGGGGCACATACTATTCCCTTGATGAATTAAAGGCGAACCTTCAAAAGGTCAAGATGTAGAAAAACCTGAAGAAAGCTACAATTGGCGGAATTGCTGCCGAAGTGCAAGATCTCCGATGACCAGTGCCGCCATGCATTCGACAATGGGAACAGCCCGTGGAACTACACAAGGATCATGACGCCCTTTGGCTTCCAATACTGTTTTTCTTCCTTCAAAATCCACTGTGGTCTGCGGCAGACTGATGGTAGACGGAGGTTTAAATGCTGTCCGGAAGACAATCGGTTCGCCGTTGGTAATGCCCCCTTGTACACCACCACTGAAATTTGTCGTTGTGCCCAGCCCCCTCTCTTTTAAAACAAAGGAATCATTATGCTGTGATCCGAACATCCGGGTACCGGCAAAACCAGAACCGATTTCAAAACCTTTGGTTGAGGGTATGGAAAGCATCGCCTGGGCAAGTTTGGCTTCCGCTTTATCAAATACCGGCTCACCCCAACCCGGCGGCACATTCCGGCATATACATGTAATTATTCCACCAATGGAATCGCCTCTTTCCTTTATGTTATCAATGAGCTGAACCATTCTATCAGCCACAAATCCGTCAGGGCAGCGAACCATGGTTTGATCAACATCTTCCCTTGAAATGACGTCCTCATCAACATGGGACACCTCTACTTCACCCACAGCATGCACCCATGCAACGATTTCTATCCCGAATATGTCATACAAAAATTTATCGGCAATGGCACCTGCTGCAACACGGCCGATGGTCTCACGGGCACTGGATCTGCCGCCTCCGCTGGCTGACCGGATACCGTATTTCTTCTGATAGGTGTAATCTGCATGGGATGGACGCGGAATTGATTGCATGGTTTTATAGTCATCCGGTCTCTGATCTTTGTTGGCGACATACAAACCAATGGGCACACCTAGAGTTTTACCGTTTTCAACACCGGACAAGATCGTCACTTGATCGGCCTCTTGCCGCTTTGTCGTCAACTTGCTCTGCCCGGGACGTCGACGGTCAAGCTGTTTCTGGATATCTTTTTCGGATAGATTTATGTTGGCAGGACAACCGTCAAGGACCGCCCCCACTCCTTTGCCGTGGGATTCGCCAAATGTCGTCACTTTTAATAGGGTTCCGAAAGTACTGGACATGTTTTAAGTATCCTCAATTTGGTTTTTGGTAAGTGATGGCAAACAATTCCATAAAGTGATATTATACACTTTCATTTGGTTAGCATATGCGGATGAAATCTTCAAATATTTCCATAGAAAACCTTTCATTGAATATAATTTTTATCAATTTTCTTGGAATGGAAAGTTTTTGATTTATTTTTAAAACAGAATAACCTATCTTAATCTTATGATTAAAGGAGAAAACTATGCCATTTGCTGACATAAACGGAACGAGACTCCACTATTGTTTCGATGGACCTGAACAAGGACCTGTCGTAATGCTATCGAACTCTTTGGCCTCGGACCTTGCCATGTGGGAATTTCAGGTTCCAGCACTGGTCGAAGCAGGCTATCGGGTACTCCGATACGACAGTCGTGGCCACGGTCATTCGGCAGTGCCCGAAGGTCCCTATTCCATCGAAATGCTGACCACCGACGCCGTGGGATTATTGGATGGACTCGGTTTGAATAAAGTTCATTTCTGCGGTCTCTCCATGGGCGGAATGATCGGCCAGATGATAGGTACACAGTATGGTGACCGGTTAATCTCGTTAACGCTCAGTTCTACTGCAGCCTACATGGCGCCTAAAGAAATCTGGGATGAACGAATCGAAACCGTCCGAAAGGGCGGTATGGCTATTGTGGCCGATGCAACCATTGATCGATGGTTCACCAAAGCAGGTCAAACGAACCTGGCATCTTCGGTTGAAAAAGTAAAACGCGTCATTTTGAATACACCGGTTGAAGGATTTTGTGCCTGTTGTGCCGCGATTCGAGATATGGACCAGCGAGAAACCATACGCAACGTTATTACCCCAGCGCTGGTGATGGTCGGGCAAAACGACGCCGGTACGCCGGTTTCAGCGGCGGAACACATCCATAAGAGAATAACGTCTTCTTCGTTGACGATTATTCCCGATGCAGCCCACTTTGTTCAGATGGAACAGTCAAGCATTTTTAGCCAGGCACTCTTAGAATTTATTAAAAAGAATACCCTATAGCACGGAGGATGTTGTGAATTTAGAAATCTGGGTAGCTTTTGTTCTTGCTGCAACCATCGTTCTGGTCATGCCGGGTCCGACAATACTCTTGGTGATAAGCCAAGCAATTTCACATGGACGCCAAGCAGTAATTCCACTTGTTGCCGGTGTAACACTCGGCGATTTTACGGCAATGACGCTTTCACTTTTAGGCCTTGGTGCGGTTCTGGCAGCCTCTGCATCACTTTTTTCTGGACTTAAGTGGATCGGTGCTGTTTATCTCATATATCTGGGCATCAAACTTTGGCGATCAAACCCAGAAAGACACAACATCCGTTTTTCGGCTACAAAAACTTCTAACCGGTCTTTATTTAAAAGCGCCTTCTTCGTTACCGCATTGAACCCTAAGAGCATTGCTTTCTTTGTCGCATTTTTGCCACAGTTTGTCAGCAGCCAGAGTGATACATTCCCCCAATTCTTGCTTTTAGGGGCAACGTTTCTCTTTCTTGCGACTTTAAACGCAACATTATATGCCCTCTTTGCAGGTCAACTCCGTGATAAGCTCCAAAACTCAAAAGTACGTCGCTGGTTAAATCGTGGTGGTGGAAGCGCACTCATCTGTGCCGGACTTTTCACGGCAACGCTAAAACGCTCTGCGTAATCGTCTGATATTTCAGAGTTATTTTAGCATGTAAATAGAAAAAATTCATGCGGGAAAGAATATCCTCATAATTCTGATTAATGGAGTTAAGAAATTGAATGAAATAAACGTTCAGCAAAATACGGAAATTATCGTTCAACGGAATCATCGGATGATGAGCATCATACTCAACCGTCCTCGAGCGTTGAACAGCCTCAACATTGAAATGATTGGTTCAATCCAGAAAGCCCTGGACGAAATAGAGGCCGACGAACACTGCCATTTCGTTTTGTTGTATGGTACTGGAGATAAAGGGTTCTGTGCCGGTGGAGATGTTAAGGCACTGGCCCAAGCCATACAGCAAAAAAGCGCCTTGGGTGCAGATATGATTCTGGAACAAGAGTACAATATGCTCCTGCGGCTTCATCGGTTCCCAAAACCGGTGATTGTCCTTGCCGACGGCATCACCATGGGGGCTGGGTTGGGGGTGGCAGCTTCGGCCGATATAGCAGTGGCCACAGAGCGCACCCGTATGGCCATGCCGGAAACCAGAATCGGTTTTTTTCCGGATGTGGGATCCACCGGTTGGATGTTTGAAAAATGCCCTCCAGGCTATCCCGAATATTTAGGGCTAACAGGCTATGAAATGAATGGAGCCGAAACCGTACGTGTTGGGTTTGCAACCCATTTATCGTCATCGGATCACCTTCCGGAACTGATAAATGTTTTGGAAGGATATGAGACAAACCTGCCGAATTCGAGGAACCAGGCCGCAAAACAGCTGACCTCGGCACTTGATTCGTTTTTTAAAAAGGACATTGCCTCCAAAACCGATATGGACGAATGGGTGGCAGCTTATTTTAAAGGAAAAAGCTCTCTGGTAGACATCATAGAATCGCTGAGACAATGCAGTATACAGACCCGCCTTTGCGACCAGGTCTTTGATCGGCTGGCGGAAAGATCTCCCACTGCATTGGTGGTGACTCTGAAACTTTTACGGCATAATGAGCATCTTCCTCTAGAAGACGTTTTTCAGGCGGAACTGTCAGCCGCTCGCTTCATTTTGAATCATCCCGATTATGTTGAGGGTGTAAGGGCGCGTTTGATAGACAAAGACGACAATCCACGTTGGCAGCCGGATAAAATAGAAACAGTCAAGGATCCAGATATAAAACTGTAATAAATTTAACATGATGAACACAGAATTAACGTAAAGCATAAAACATTAATGGATCGTATTTGGGGCCGTGAGTTTTGACATGCTGTGCTCGCAAGAAAATAGCGAAAGCTCTTGACAAATTCATTTTACTTGGGTAATTGGAAATATCTATTTGCCTGATAACAAGATAATATTCTTAGAGATAGAGACAATCATGGAAATAATACTGTGGTGGTGGCGGAAACCATGAGGCTTGCTCACCACCTTTGAAACAAGAGATGAATTGATTTCAGAGTCGTGAGAAGCTTCGGCAATCGATGTTGAAGAGGCTCATGGCTCTTTTAAAAAAGCCGGCGCTTCTTCAAAAGCGTCGGCTTTTTAGTTTTTCCTAAGCTGAGCGTTTCAAATTTTTGTAATGGTTAATTTAATAATATTTTTAAGGCATTCTGATATTTTGAAACGCTCAACTTAGGTTTTTGGGGAGAAGATCATTGAGCAAACCAAAATTAATGCTGGGAAATGAGGCAATTGCACAAGGATTGATGGAAAGCGGTTGCGTCATGGCCACCTCATATCCAGGGACACCTGCTTCCGAGATTCTGGCCACTTTTGCCGCTCTCCAAAAAAATGGCTCAGAAAAACGACATATCCAATGGGCGGTGAACGAGAAAATTGCATTTGAAATCGCCTATACAGGAAGTATGGCTGGATTACGCACGGCAGTGAGCATGAAACAGGTGGGATTGAACGTGGCATCCGACCCGCTGATGAGCGCTGCATATCTTGGCGCAAAGGGGGGGTTTGTGGTGATCAGTGCGGATGATCCAGGCCCCCATTCTTCACAAACAGAACAGGACAGCCGGCTCATGGCCATGATGGCAAAAATTCCGGTGCTCGATCCGGATTCTCCCCGGCAGGCCAAAGAGATGATTGCCACGGCTTTTGAACTGTCAGAGATTTTTGAAATTCCTGTTATGCTGCGTCCCACAACTCGGGTATGTCATGCAAGACAGGATGTTCTGTCTGGAAATACCCTGCCGCACAAACGGGAAGTTGACTTTCAAAAGGATCCGGCGCGCTGGGCAGCCACACCTAAATTTCGTTTTCATTTGCATCAGGAACTGGAGAAAAAGCTCCATACGATTTCTGCGTATAAAAAAACAGCACCGATTCGGCTCAATGCCGAGGCAACAGCTTCAAAAGCATTGATCGTATCCGGTGTTGCAGCCGCCCATGTCAAAGAAATTCTGAAAGATTTTAACCTCTGGGATGTCCTCCCAGCCTACCAAGTACTCCAACCGTTCCCATTGCATCAGGATTTTGTGTCTCACATGTTCAAGACGTATTCTGAAATTCTGGTCATCGAAGAAACCATTGGTGTCATCGAGATGCAGCTTGCGGATCGACATCGTATCAAAGGTAAGCTTAATGGTTCGGTGCCTGTGGTGGGAGAACTTCTCCCTGAAATCATCCAACAGATCATCGGCGAGTTTGCCGGAATCAGCACAGAACCCATCGATGTGCCGTCCGAACCCGGCGTACGCCCCACACTTTGCCCGGGCTGCCCGCATCGCGCGGCTTTTTTCGCAATTAAAAAGGCTGCCCCAAAAGGAATATATCCCAGTGATATTGGGTGCTACACTCTTGGATTAAACTTAGGAGCTGTGGACACGGTGCTTTGTATGGGTGCAGCCGTCAGTCAGGCGGCAGGTTTTTATCATGCCTATAAACATGAAAAAAAACAGCCGGATATAGTGGCCACTATCGGGGACTCAACGTTTTTTCATGCCGGTATTCCGGCACTCATCGATGCGGTGGTTCAGGACGTCCGGTTTGTACTTGTTATTCTGGATAACCGAACCACGGCCATGACCGGAAATCAACCTACACCTGCTATGGGCATGGGCGCCTGCGGAGAACCTTTGAGTTCTGTGGAGATTGAAGGAGTGGTAGAGGGATGCGGGGTTAAATTCTGTCGTGTGGGAGATCCTTATCAACTCAACGAATTTACCGCTCTATTAAAAGAAGCCGTTAAGCACAGCCGGGAAAACGGACCAGCCGTGGTTATTTCAAGGCATCCCTGCCTGATTGACCGGTTTAGGGAAGAAATACCAGGATGGAAGCCGATTAAGGTTGAGGTTACAGATACATGCGACGGCTGTGCATTTTGCATCAACCATTTCGAATGCCCGGCATTAATCCTGAACAAAAAAGAAGAACATGTCCGTATCGATCCTATCCTGTGCAATGGATGCGGCGTATGTATCAGTGTTTGTCCCAAAAAGTCGATAAAGGAAGTAAAAAATCCTGGCTCAAAGGACCAGGATTTTGAAAATGCCTAAAGTTATGGTTAGGATATATGAATCCTAAATATTGTATCCTGAACCAGGAGAATGGATGAACGATTCCGTAAATCAGCAGATTGTCATCAGCGGTGTGGGCGGCCAGGGTGTTCTTTTTATCACGCGGCTTTTGGCTGAAGCAGCGATTATAAAAGGGATTTCCGTTTTTACATCTGAAACCCACGGTATGGCACAGCGGGGGGGAACAGTATTATCACACCTTAAGGTGGGAAATTTTTCAAGCCCGCTGATACGGCCCGGCAATGCAAATGGTTTGTTGGCGCTAAAACCGGACAGCCTCGCTCGGCATGGATACTTTCTTAAACCAGGTGCATGGGTTACGATAAACAGTCGTGAAACGCTAGCTGCCGAATCTGAATTCTCGACATATACCATTGATGCCGACAAGCTGGCACAACGGATTCATAATCCCAAGTCAGTCAACCTGGTCCTTCTCGGCTTTGCCCTCGCAATGATATCAGATATGACCGGAAACAATCTTTTTTGTAATTTGGAAGATATCAAGATGGTCTTACACCAACGTCTGGCAAAAAAGAAACAGATGCTAAACGATGCATTAAAGGCACTTGAAACAGGTTTTAAAGAATTTCGAAACTAGCTATTTTTTATTTTAAATGAACTCGTGTCCAATTCAGAAATGAGCAATTTTTGTTCTGATCAAGGCCGCACAAGGGTTTGCAGTGAGGCGTACGTCTGTACGCCGCAGCCGGAAACCCGCGGAGAACGCCGAGCAGGACAAAAATAGGCATTTATTGATGGACACGAATGAGGAGTTTACCATGCCATTCATCCCCTATGATCTGGATCAAGAAGAATTAAAGCAAATCCAACTAAAAGGCCTTCAATGGACCCTGAACCATGTCTATGATCATTCTTCGTTCTATCGTAATAAATTTGACGAAACAGGCATTAAACCTGACGACATCCAAACCTTAGATGACATTGAACTTCTGCCGTTTACCGATAAAAATGATTTGCAGCAGGAATACCCGTTCCCTTTACGTTCCGTGCCATATAAGGATATCGTAAGAATTCATGCATCTTCTGGAACCACGGGAAAACGCAAGATACTTTGCTACACCCAAAAAGATCTTGACGTGTGGGCAAACTTTTTTGCTCGATGTTATCAAATGGCCGGTCTAACCCGTCATGATCGCGTACAGATTGCTGTCGGTTACGGTCTTTGGACAGCAGGTGTTGGATTTCAAGCCGGTTGTGAAAGATTCGGCGCCATGGCGGTTCCTCTTGGCCCCGCCAATGCGGATATGCACTGTGAAATGCTGGTGGATATGGAAACCACTGTATTTTGTTCAACGGCATCTATGGCATTGCTCATGGCGGAAGAAATTCATAAACGAAATTTATTATCCAAGATAAAGGTCAAAAAGATTATCCTGGGAGCGGAACGTCACAGCGATGCCATGAGAAATCGAATCATTGAACTCATGGACGTTGAGCATATTTTTGATATTTACGGGTTAACAGAACTTTACGGTCCGGGCACAGGACTCGACTGTAGTCTTCACAATGGGATCCATTATTGGGCTGATCATTTTATTTTCGAAATTCTCGATCCAATATCGTTAAAGCCGGTTCCAAAAGGAGAGCAGGGCGAGCTCGTGGTAACGACCCTGAGCAAAGAGGGCAGTCCCTTGATTCGCTATCGAACCCATGACGTTACCCGACTCATGGATTCAATGTGTCCTTGCGGAGCGCCGTTTCCCATGCATGACCGAATTCTCGGCCGTACGGATGATATGTTTATCTACAAGGCGGTTAATATTTATCCTAGCCAGATCGATCATGTTTTAAGCCAAGTGAAAGGAATCGGCAGTGAATTTCAAATCCACCTTAAACAGCGTGAAAGCGGTCGTGACATGATGCTGATCATGGTGGAACGTGCATTGGATTCCAAAAAGACGGATGATGAATATCTGTCCGAACAGGTGGCAACAGAAATCCGGCGTAAGATACTGGTGAGGTGCCAAGTGGAGATTTTAGACTACGGGTCACTGCCGCGTACGGAAAGAAAAAGTCAGCGGGTGTTTGACCATAGAAATAATACCTGATGCGTTAATACTTTCAAAATATTAACGTGTTACATATTTAATCAGCTAAAAAAGAGCATCAAGTACCGTGAGCAATTCCAAATACATCCTCGAAGTGACAAATGTCTCGAAAAACTTTGGAGGATTACAGGCCATCAACCAGTTATCCTTTAAGGTGGAAAACGGTTTAATTTTTTCTATTATTGGTCCCAACGGGGCAGGAAAAACAACAGCGATTAATCTGATTACCGGCATATACCCCCCTACATCCGGTGAAATCTTTTTCCAAGGCCAAAATCTTTCTAAAAAAAGGCCGTTTCAACTGGCGTATATGGGAATCGGCCGTACATTCCAGAACATCCAGGTCTTTTGTCATATGACGGTTCGAGAAAATATCATGGTGGGGCTTCACACCAAAAGTCGCTGCGGATTTTTGAAATGCCTCTTTTATACCCCTATGGTTTGGAACGAAGAAAAGCGTATTCGTGAAAAAACAGATACTGTTTTAAATTTTTTGGACCTTAAAAAAAAAGCCGACGCTCGCGTAGACGAACTCCCTTATGGAGACCAAAAACGTGTGGAGATTGCCCGATCTCTGGCAATGGGACCCAAGCTTCTTCTTCTTGATGAACCGGTGGCCGGCCTTAATTTGCAGGAAACCAAAGAAATGGCTCAGGCAATTCTCAAAATCAAAAAAATGGGCGTCACGGTTATTTTGGTGGAACATGACATGAATTTAATTATGGGCATTTCCGATACGATTACTGTTTTGAATTATGGAGAAAAAATCGCTGAAGGGGATGCCCAAACAGTCCGGAACAACCCAAAAGTCATCGAAGCCTATCTGGGAAAGGAGTTTTAACCGGTCGTGCTTGAAATCCATGGCATAAGTGCCCATTACGGGGGTGTTCGAGCACTTGAAGATGTCTCCTTTAAGCTGGACAAGAAAGAGATTTTGGCGCTCATCGGCGGTAATGGTGCTGGCAAAACGACACTGCTCAACCTAATCTCGGGTATTATCAAACCATCCCGGGGAAACATCTTTTTTAAAGGGAAAAGCATTTTATCTTTATCTCCCGAAAAGATCGTTGACCTGGGCATTATCCAAGTCCCGGAAGGCCGGCATGTTTTTGGCCCATTAACGGTGAAAGAAAATCTTGAACTGGGTGCCTTCAGAAGGCGAGGCAAACAGAATAAGAAAATAATAATGGATGACTTTGAGTATATTCTGACGCTTTTTCCTGTTCTTGAAAAGAGGCTTAAACAACGTGCTGAAACTCTAAGCGGAGGAGAACAGCAGATGCTCGCCATCGGCAGGGCCTTGATGGGGCGGCCCATACTTTTACTTTTAGATGAACCGTCTCTGGGACTTGCGCCGCTTATAGTGCAAGAAATCATCTTAATTATTGAAAAGCTCAGAAATGAAGGAACCACTATTTTGTTGGTGGAACAAAATGCAAGAGCTGCCCTTAAGATTTCCGATAGAGCCTATGTATTGGAAACCGGCAAGGTGCGGGTTCAGGGAAAATCATCTGAGCTTACGGAGAATGCGGCTGTTAAAAAGGCCTATTTGGGATAGAAATTTGAATTAAAGTCATGAAAAAGAAAGGGGGTGAAAACACTTATATTTGTCATGGCCGAACAATGTATATGCAAATGAATTAGGAGGAAAAAATGAAAAAAAGATCTCTGATCATCGTTGCTGTGGCGCTGACCATCAGTTTTATGGTGGGATCATCATTTTGCTATAGTGCAGGACCCATAAAAATTGCAGGAATATTTGCTTTAACCGGCCGCGCTGCACATATTGGAACCTCGCAAAGAGACGCCGTTATGATTGCCATAGACGAAGTTAACCAAAACGGCGGAATTAATGGGCGCATGCTGGAAATGGTGATGGAAGATACGGAAAGCAATCCGACAAAGGCGGTTATGGCTCTAAAAAAGGTATTAGAGTCCGAAGACGTGGTGGCTATTATTGGCCCGACACTCACCGGAACAGCCATGGCCATGAGAGGATTTATTGAAAAGGAAAAGATTCCTGCTTTTATGCACTCTGGCGGAGATGTCATTCTATTTGCACCACTCGATAAAAAAGACCCAACATCCTTACCCAAATGGACGTTTAAATCTCCATATAAGGCCGCGGATGCCATGGGTAAGATCTGCCAGTATATGAACAAGCACGGTATTAAAAAAATTGGATTTATTTATTCAAACGAAGGATTCGGTAAAGACGGGCTCAGAAACGTTAAGGTCCAAGCACCCAAGTACGGGGTTGAGATCGTTGCCGAAGAGGCCTTTCAGCCTAAAGATGTGGATATGACGGCCCAGTTGACCCGGATTAATGCAAAGGGCGTTGACGGAATTATCGCCTGGACTGTTGGGCCTGCCATGGGAATCATTGCCAAAAATGTAAAACAGTTGGGCATTAAAGCGCCATTATTTGAATGTCACGGTTCCGGAGATCCTATTTTCTGGAAAGTTGCCGGAGAGGCTGGAGAGGGTGTTATGATGCCGTCCACCAAAATCGTTGTGGGAGATCAATTGCCGGATAGCGACATTCAGAAGAAGAAAATACTCGCCTATGTGAAAGCCTATAAGAAAAAATTCAATCGTGAACCCGGTACCATGGTAGCCTATGGGGCTGATGCAGCATTTATTGTGGTAAATGCCATTAGAAACGTTGGCCCAGACAGAGCCAAAATCCGTGATGCCATTGAAAATACGAAAGGTTATGTCGGACTCAGCGGTATCTACAATCTCAGTGCAAAGGATCATAACGGTCTTTCTATGAAAGATATTGTTATGATAAAAGCCACCAAAGGGGGATGGAAACTGCTCAAATAGGAGGTCTTTATCAGAACTCAAGACTCCCCTTCTCTATTGATAAAGATTACGGGAGGGGGAGTATATATTTTATTTTGCCCTGAAAAATCTGGTCTTTTGGACAAGTCAGAATGCCCCTGCTCTATCTGAAGAATCGCTAAAAGAGTTTGAAGTGAGCTAAAATTAGTGGAGCGAAGCGACACCATAACTTCCCCGTGTTACACGGGATAAATAGGCACTTTAGATTTCTTTGGCATTTTCAACTTGTACGCTTTTAACTAAAACAGCCCTATCAGGGGCAAATCAAAGCCTGGTGCTCTGTGCCAGGATTTTTACTACAGTAATGGATTTTACCCAGCAAATTGCTCAGTATATTATCACCGGTTTGACCATTGGGGCCATTTACGCCATTGTGGCCATGGGATTTAACATCATCCATAATGCCACGGGAATCGTTAATTTCGCCCAGTGTGAATTTATATCTCTTGGCGGAATGTTCATGTATTCTCTTGTGGTCCTTTTCAAGATCAATTTGTTCATCTCTTTTTTCATATCCATGGCAGGTGTCGCCCTCATCGGTGCTTTGATAGAAATCGGCCCCATACGACATGCCCGATCAAAAGAAATTATTATTCTTATTTTTTTGACCATTGGCCTATCGGAAATTATCAGAGGGGCCGCTCAAGAAGTCTGGGGCACTGATAATGTCGGCGTTCCTTCATTTTCCGGTGAAAGCCCGATTCATCTTTTGGGCGGAGCAACCATCGTTCCCCAGCATATTTGGGTTGTTGGTATCACTATACTGGTCATGTTGATGCTCCGTTATTTTTTCAAAAGCACATTGATGGGCAAAGCCATGCGGGCGACAGCCGTCGATCGAAGGGCAGCGGCCCTGGCAGGCATTTGTGTGAATCGTATGATCCTGCTTTCCTTTGCCTTTAGTGGTGCATTGGGGGCAGTGGCCGGAATGATTATCGCCCCCATTTCCACGACATCTTATGATACGGGAATTATGCTGGGGTTGAAAGGGTTTGCGGCCGCGATCCTTGGCGGATACGGGAACTTTGTCGGCGCGATTTTGGGCGGAATTGTTTTGGGTATTTTGGAATCTTTAGGAGCAGGCCTGATATCATCTCAGTATAAAGATGCCATTGCCTTTTTCGTTCTCCTTCTGGTCCTATTTTTAAAACCCACGGGGATAATGGGGTATGGAGATGCGGAAAGAGTCTAAAGTTTCCAACCAGAAATTGCCATTTTCCGCAATCTCAGCGTCAATTTGCGGAATCACTTGTGCGGTGTACAAATTGTACACCTCCGCGTAATTTCTTGATTTCCTTGACCTTGCAAAAAATTTCAAATTTCTGCATTGGAAACTTGATTTATGCTTCTAAAACAATGAACGTTTTTATTAAACATAAAGATATCTTTGGCTTTGTCGCATTGGCCATTATTATCGTTATCTTACCGGTGTTTGTTGAGAGCAAATACTACTATATCGTCCTGAATGTGATTGGTCTTAACACCATTGTGGTGGTGGGTTTGAACCTGCTAATTGGGTTTGCCGGACAGATATCATTGGGACACGCCGCCTTCTATGGTCTTGGTTCTTACTTTTCAGGAATTCTGACCGTAAATTACGGATTCCCTTTATGGCCTGCGATGCTTGTTGCCATGCTGGCAACAGGAATTGTTGCATATTTGATTGGATACCCGTCTTTAAAACTTAAGGGGCACTATCTGGTCATGGCCACATTGGGATTTGGCATTATTATCAATATCCTTATGGGCGAGCTTGAACAGTTCACCGGCGGCCATGACGGTCTAATCGGTATCCCCCAGCTGGCCATCGGGGGATTCACATTTGATAGCGACCTAAAAAATTTTTATCTGATCTGGAGTTTTGTTTTTATCTCCATGCTGGCTGCCAGAAATCTCCTCAATTCCAGGGTTGGCAGGGCACTTCGCGCTGTCCACGGCAGTGAAACAGCTGCAAATTCCCTGGGCATCAACACTGCTGATTATAAAGTAAAAGTTTTTGTTTTAAGTGCCATGTTCGCATCAATATCCGGCAGTCTTTATGCCCATTATATTACGTTTATCAGTCCCAGCTCTTACGACTTCTATTACTCTATCCAGGTAGTGACCATGGTCATCGTCGGCGGGATGGGAAGTCTCTGGGGTTCCCTTTTCGGGGCCGGAGTTCTCACCTTTATTTCAGAAGCACTTCATGTTGCCAAACAATATCACATTATTGCATACGGTATTTTTTTGTGCCTGGTACTTGTGTTCCTTCCGGAAGGAATTTTGGTGGGATTTTACAATTTCATTTTACGGAGGAAAGCTCGAAAGCTTATAAAAAAGGTGAGCACCTAAAAATTTCAAAAAAAATCATCCAAGATTAAAAAAAATCTTGATTCGTGTTTTTAATTCTGTTAGCAAACCATCAAGTTCAATATAAACCTAAAAATTAAGTCATCTCTTTTGCCTGGGTCGTAAACCGAGAATTGTGCGAGAAAATGTAGCCTCCCACTGATGCGGCCCAGGCTTTTTTGTGGTTCTTCTCAAGTTTCACACCCCCAATTTTCAGCAATGCCAATCAATGTTAGCAGGCCGAGGAATTTTTTGGCTTGAAATTAAGGACTTCGCCCTCACTGGAATAATGGAATAATGGGGTAAAGGAATGATGGGCTTGATGATTTTATTAACAATTTAGATAGACTCTTTTTTATTTTATTACGAACATTCCAGCATTCCAACCTTCCATAAGAAGTTTCCGTTGGCATGCGGTATCCAAGGTTCTTTAATTATATTTACGCATGAAACTCGGGCCTTAAGAAATCCTTTCTTTACCCGCCGATAGCACACATCTGGGCCGATATCCTGGCATGATCATCATCAATGAGTCTGTGTTCCGACGGCTTGTGACGAACAGCATTTAGAAACCCCTTTGCGAGTTCATCATCAGAACCCCCTTGTCGAAGTAATGATTTCAGATCTTCCTTTTCGTCGCTCATCAAGCACGGCCTAAGCTGACCGCTGGCTGTTAATCTTAGCCGATTACAGGTACCACAAAAATGCCGGCTTATGGGACGAATGAACCCAATTTCTCCTTGAGCCGATTCAAATTTAAATCGTTCGGCTGGGCCATCGTTGAAACTCCTGTCAACCGGAATCAGTTTCCCCAACCCATTGATGCGTTCTTTTATTTCAGGAGCAAGTAAATGGCGGTCATTGCTGATCTGAGTAGATCCCATGGGCATATATTCAATAAAACGGATATGAAACGGATACTTAATTGACAATTCGGCAATATCCACCAGCTCATCATCATTAATCCCATCAAGGGGCACCACGTTAATCTTAATGGGATAAAACCCCATTTTTTGAGCAAGAAGAATGCCTTCCCATACTTGATCGAAACAATCACATCCTGTGATGTGTTTAAATTTGGTTTTATTTAGCGTGTCGAGGCTGATATTGATTCTGTTGATATTGGCAGATCTGATTTTACTGATGTTATCTTTAAGCAAAACACCGTTGGTGGTCAGAGATATATCTTCAAGTCCTTCCATTTTTGTCAACTGTGACAAGAAATGATAAACACCTTTTCTAACCAGCGGTTCTCCTCCGGTTACCCTAACTTTAGAAATTCCGAGAGTCGCGCCAACTCTGACAACACGAAGTATTTCTTCATAGCTTAATATTTCACTATGCGTAAGCTTTGGAATGAGTTCTCTGGGCATACAATACAGACATTTTAGATTGCAGCGATCGGTAATGGAAACACGAAGGTAGTTCAGATTTCGATTGTATCGGTCAATGAGGGCTAAGTTCGACAATGTTATGATATCCTTTTAAATTTTTCACGATATTCAGGAATTTCTATCATGGGGGGTCTTTCATGCTCTTCAATTTTATAAATATCCGGCTTGAATTCATCTTTTATCAGATTATATTGAATCATCTCATTGTAAAGTTTCTCTTTATAATCCACCATACCCAATTTTATTTTGCGCTTAATAAAGGTCTGTAGAATTGCAAAAGACATTCTCCCGAGTGCCCGGGTGTCCTGGTTTCTGTGAATACGCCGGTCAAGATCAACCTGGGCAAAAACATCAAGCCCCCATTTTTCATAAATATCGAGAATCATGCTGGTTTCGACCCCATAGCCTATGGGGAAAGGTATGGTCTCAAATAGTTCCCTGTAACCGGCATATTCACCGGATAACGGCTGTAATATCTGGGTGAGTTCCGGGAAAAAAAGGGAAAAAAGTGGTCTGATCACAAGTTCGGTAACTCTTCCGCCACCGGTGGGTCTGATTTTGCTTTTTCCGATGGAAATGGGCCGGTCATAAAAGGCTTTGACATATTTTATATTGTCGAAAAGAATGAGCGGGCCCAAAAGCCCATAGGCAAACCGGTGGTGAATGTTTTTAATATCTGCATCCAAATAAACGATAATATCCCCTTTAGTCACAAACAAGGCTTTCCAGAGATTTTCGCCTTTGCCTTTAAATTTTTCCAAGTCAGGTAATATTTCTGCGGCATTATACACATCTGCGCCATATCCTCTAGCGATTTTCCTGGTGTTATCTATTGAATCGGAATCGACGACAACGATTTCATCAAGTATGGGATAGCGGGTCATCAACTCTGATTTCATGATCAGAATTTCTTTTGCGATGGTCTTTTCTTCATTCAACGTTGGCAGACACAACGAAATTTTTAGATTTTTTCGTTGTTTCTCATCAACAAGTCGAGAAAGGTCGCTAAATTCTGAATAATGAAATGTATTTTTTTCAATCCAGCTGATGTTCATCACACACTCCGCTGTCGATGGCCATGATCACGCCAATGACCTGAGCAATCCCTTTGGGGATGGGCTCAATTGCAACGCTGGCATTTTGCTGGTGATAGTTTTCTCCCTGTGTTATTCCAAGAGTGACCGCCGGTATCTTGCGTGAAAGGAAAATTGAAAGTTCGGACTCACTGGGTCCGCTTACCGGGGTTATATCGAGTTTCTTCATCACAGCGACAGAACTCTTTACAAGGGGATGATTGAATTTTAATCTTTCAGCATGGATATTGCTCAATGTTTTTAACTGAAGGTCGACTTCATATTCATGTCTTGTGCCTTCGATAATATCTTTAATGTTATTAAAAATCGACTTAACCATTTTGTCGGAATTACTTTGAATTTCAAACCCCAAAGTAGCATTATGGGCAATCGTTCCATGTTTGACCCCCCCTGAGGTTTTACCGACAATGACCCTCGATCGGGGCTTTTGAGGCAAACGCAGTTTCATTATCTGATTGATAACTTCGTTTAACACCAGGATTGCATTGGGTTTGAACTTGTGTTCCCATCCATCGACGGGAGAAATATCGCAATCCACTTCGCATCGAATCATGCCGTCGGCATAATAATTCAGTCTGCCCAGTTCGGCACCCTCTATACAAACAGCACCTCTAATAGGCGTTGCCCATGTTTTCAATAAATGGCGGATGCCCCTCAGGTTGCCCTTCCCCAAAGACTGTATAACACCAGCCAAAACAATGTCGGATTCGAATCTTAAACCTAATTTTCGTAGGATTTCGGGCAATGAGACCAAGACGCCGACGCCCACGGAATTGTCCAGGATGCCTGCGCCGGTGATTGAATTTTCTTGAATGGAATAATAATGGTCGACATCCTGGCTGAAAATGGTGTCTAAATGAGCAACCACAAAAATAGGCGGTTTTGATTCTGATGTGCCTTTGATGATGCCGATGGGGTTTCGATAGCCATCAGTGGTGCATTCATCAACTTGAAATTCGGCCAGTCTTTCCATAAAGACGCTAGTGCGTTTTTTTTCTTTAAATGTAGGAGCGGGTACCTGGCCTATCAGTACGATGTTCGTAATGATCGTCTCTTGAAAAGATTTAATCGTATCGACAAAGCCAGGTAATTTGTCGATGAACTTGTCCATAACGGTTCCCTTAAATTGATACGTTTTCTTAACTGCCCTGAGTGCTTGACAGACGATAAGGATATAACAAAATATGGAAAGAGGTCAATATGTCTTTGAATTTTATATTTGGGGTATTAAAACTTGAAAGACCTGGTGAATGTAACTATTATATGACAAACTAAGGGACTTTAAGAATGTTGATGAATGTATGCATCAAGAAAAAAGAGAGGCTTCCTGGCAAATGACATTATTGTTAAACTGATTCTTTTTTGTTCAGGTATTTTATTTATGATTCATACCAACTCCATGGCCAGAAAACTCACCTTTTCGCCGTATGATTACATGACCACAGCCGACCATCAATCTCTGCGCTATGGTATTTGGTACAGCCCAAAAGAAAAACAAAAAGGGGCGATCCTTTTGCTCAACGGCAGAACAGAATTTATGGAGAAATATTCAGAAACCATAGAAGAACTGAATCACATAGGCTTTAATGTGTACAGTTTTGACTGGCGCGGCCAAGGTCTTTCAAGTCGGATGCTGACGAACAGGCATAAAGGATTTATCGATGATTACAAAGTGTATATAAATGATTTGGATCTGTTTGTTACAAAAATCGTCAAACCTGAGCCCGTTCATCCGTTGATCATTATTGCTCATTCCATGGGCGGTCACATTGCACTCCGTTTTATGCACGACCACCCCGGGGTGGCAGACATGGCGGTCCTGACATCACCGATGATCGACATTTTTGAATCCAGACGGTCTAAAGGTTTGATTAAACTCATTACTAAAATTGCAATCAAAGCAGGTTTCAGTCATTTTTACACCATCGGTTCCAGAGATTACACAGATGAAAAATTTAAGGGCAATGATCTAACTTCAGATCCAGTGAGATTTACGGACGCCAAAAACGCAATAACAAGCAATCCTGACCTTGCTTTAGGCGGTGCGACATATGGGTGGTTATCCGCAACGTTAAAGTCGATAGACATTCTTACTCAACCCGGGTTTGCAGAAGAAATTTCGACACCGATTCTAATGGTCATCGCCGGAAATGACAAAATTGTTTCTATTCAAGCCCAAAAGAAAATCTGTACCAATTTGCCAAACTGCAAATTAAAAGAAATACCAGATGCCCGCCACGAAATCTTAAAAGAGACGGATACCGTCCGGTCAATTTTCTGGCGTGAATTCAAAAGGTTTATCTATGCCAAATAAACTTCGTTCCATACGTCCCTTAAAAAGGACAAAAATTGTTGCCACATTAGGGCCGGCCAGTGATAAAGAAGAAACCCTGCACAGCATGATTCTGGCTGGAATGGATGCGGTACGTATTAATTTCTCCCATAGCACCCATGATGATGTCATTCCTTTGGTGAAACAAATTCGGGTATTAGGCGATAAGTTAGGAGTTCCCATCGCGATTATCGGCGATTTGCAGGGACCCCGAATTCGCATTGGAAAAATCGCTGAAGATACCGTTACACTTAAAACAGGCAATGACTTTTGTCTCACCAATAGGCAGCTATCAGGAAACAATGAAATCGTATCAACAAGTTATCCCGACATGGCCGATGATGTACGCATCGGCAGTCTGATCCTGGTTGATGACGGTAACATTGAACTTGAAGTGATGAACATTGATGCCCGTGGAGATATATGGTGCCGAATACTAAATGGGGGGATATTATCCAGCCACCGGGGTATCAACCTGCCGGGACTACGGGTTAACCTTCCATCGATTACTCAAAAAGACTATGCAGATATTGATTTCGCCATTTCCCAGGATTTTGATTTTTTAGCGCTTTCTTTTGTTCAATCTGCTAAGGATGTCCGTCAGTTAAAGGACTATCTAAACCAAAAAAATTCAAATATCTCTGTTATTGCCAAAATCGAGCGACAAAACGCTTTGGATGATATTGAGGCCATTTCACTCGAATCACAGGGTGTTATGGTGGCCCGGGGAGATTTGGCTCTGGAAATGAGTTTGCAGGAAGTTCCCATTGCACAAAAACGCATTATTAATGTTTGCCGTAGATCAGCGGTTCCGGTGATTACCGCCACCCAAATGCTTGAATCTATGATTGACATGCATAAGCCCACCCGCGCTGAGGTTACGGATGTGGCCAATGCCATTTTAGACGGCACAGATGCATTGATGCTGTCTGCTGAAACAGCCATCGGTCATAATCCCATTGAATCCGTAACCATTATGTCAAAAATTGCCGTTTCCACAGAAAACGCCTGGTTTCAGGGAAAGTTGTCCGGTCCTGTTTCATTTACCCCGCCTCAAGAGATTGAACCAACGGTTGCTTATGCCGGCAATTTAGTGGCTGAATCTCTATCAGCCACAGCGATTGTGGCTTACACCGCCTCCGGTTTAACCGCCTGTCGGGTGGCCTGTCACCGACCCCATAGGCCTGTGCTGTCCTTGTCGGCAATACCTCAGGTTCAGCGTCGGCTGGCCTTAACCTGGGGCGTGGAGAGTGCTTTAATTGACGCAATAAAAGAAACAGACAATATGGTTGAAGTTGCCGTCAATACGGTGCAGCGTTTCGGTCTTGCCGTATCCGGAGATACAATTGTTATTGTTGCCGGTACACCGCCTCATGGACAAAGCGGTCGCACCAACACGCTCAAAGTTGAGCGAATACTTTAAGGAGGATTTCAAATCATGGAACTTAAAGATAAAAAGATAATTATTTTTGTAGAAGACTTGTTTAATGTCTTTGAATTCTGGTATCCCTTTTATCGATTGAAAGAAGCCGGAGCCCAGGTAACTGTGGTCGGCTCAGGGAGAATAGAAGAATTTACCGGCAAACCCGGCACCCAGGTTCGAGCGGATATCAATGCGGATCAGGTATCTGTGGGAGATTATGACGGGATCATTATTCCCGGTGGATATGCACCGGATATGATGCGCCGCTATCCGGCCATGGTTCAAATCGTTAAAGATATGTTCGATGCCGGAAAAGTCGTCGCTGCCATTTGCCACGCTGGTTGGATGCTGGCCTCGGCCAATATTCTGGATGGACGCAAAGCAACATCATTTTTCGCCATAAAGGACGATATGGTTCACGCCGGAGCTTTGTGGATGGATGAATCCGTGGTGGTAGACGACAATCTCATCACCAGCCGGAAGCCTGACGATCTGCCGGATTTTATGAGGGCAATCATTGCTGCTCTAAACTAAAAAGCCTATATGAAAACTGTCTTTTTCGCCAATATCTGCGTCAGACTCAAATTTTAATCCTCGAAATACTACCAGTATTCCTGTGGATAATCCCGCCAAGGCGGGATCGTCTTCCTTGATCTTAACGAAAAATCCTAGTTTTCGTTCGATCATTTAATAAATGGCTACAAGTTAACGAACCCTCTTTGTTATGATACGATTTAGCTAAAAAGTTTATAAGAAGACATTGCAAATGCCAATAGCAACATTCCGATTTTATGAAGAATTGAATGATTTTCTTCCGAATGACAGGAAAAAAGTCGATTTTGAAGCCAAACTTAACGGAAAAAAATCGATAAAAAAAATCATCGAAGAATTCGGAATTCCGCCAGCAAAAGTCGATCTCGTCTTAATAAATGGAAAATCAGTTGATTTTAATTACATTATTAAAGATGGTGATCGTGTCAGTGTATACCCGGTTTTCGAACGTCTTAACATTCAAAATGTAACCCAGCTTAGATTAGTTCCGCTTCGACGAATTCAATTTATAGCGGATTCTCATTTGAAAAAAATAGTTAACCCGATGCGGATGCTGGGATTTAATATTGATTTCAATGAGTCTTACACCACACAGGATATTATTGATAAATCCGTACAGGAAAAACGAATCATACTCACAACACGCAAAGAACTAAAGAGGTCCAAATCGGTAACCCATTGTATTTTGATCCGTCTGGGCACAACGAAAAAACAGATAACATACGTGATGGAATATCTGGATGTGAAGCCTTCCCTGTGCTAAAGGGCTGGGTATTCCCTTACGGCAGTGTTTCGCGTCCGGGTGCGAAATTTAACGGGCTGTTGCCCAAACGAAAATCTTTTTGAGCGCTCATTGAAACGTTTTTTGTTCATAAATCTTGGCGAAGTGAAAGAAAAGCGATTCCAACTGGTTGAGCCCGAAGGGCGAGTTTTGGAATCGCCCGGAACGAGCCTCAGATTTATCAAAAAATGTTTCAGAGCCAGCGAAAAATGATTTGGGCAACAGCCCGTTAAGATGTGAAGATTATTTTCCAAGGTCCGGCATGAAGGACTCCCTTAACCCTTTGTCAGATACCCTACGATTGATAGCAATACCGTATTTTTTTCCAAAAGACATGATTTGGGCGGGATCATATCCGCCTGTTTGATAGAGTTCTTTGAAATCGGGCGTAGAGATCAGATGAAGAATGTAACTCAGGTGCCCTGAATATCCGGTCGCATCCAAATGCTGGAGCTTTTTAACGGTCATTTTGGCCATCTCCACGAATTTTCGATGAACTATGGGTCCTTTAGCAGTGCAAGTTTCCAGAGAATAGAGCTGCCGACAGCTGAAAGGTCGGATGTCGTAAATTCGACAGGTATTATCCATGTTCAGAAATGGACATCGTGCAATGGACCCTTTTTTCTTCTTTTTCATATTTTTAACAATTTTTTTGCGGAGGTCGATCTGGTCAGATTTGCTGAGGGTTTCCATCCATTCGTGAATGATGAATCCTTCCAGGGTGATGATATCCACATGGCCAAAATGGGTGCAACAAAAGGAACAACCCGGTTTGCAGACAGCATTTACCATAAACGGCTGCGCCCGTATTTTAAAATCACTATAGATGTCTTTTAATTTTTCCTGTTTTGTTTTAATATCCATTTTACTGTCGATAATGAAAAAGATATGTGAAAGTGGATATACTACACAAATTGCTGTATTAATCAAAAGAAATTATTCTTTGATTTGGATCTTTCATTGGTGATCATAAATAAAAGCATAGCCATCATTATAACTTGTTACCCCAAAATTCCAGGAGGTGAAGCATGCGTATCATACTGATTGGCCAGGCGGCATTTGGAGCAAAGGTATTGGAAAGTTTACTTGAGAGGAACGAAAACATTGTAGCGGTTTATGCGCCACCGGACAGGCCGGGGGGCCGGACCGATCCGCTCAAAGATACGGCAATATCAAAAAACATCGACATTTTTCAGCCTAAAACATATAAAGATGACGCGGTTTTCACCGAGTATAAAAATCTGAACCCCGATCTTACCGTTATGGCATTTGTCACGGACATTATTCCGGAGCGATTTTTTGATGTCCCCACCCACGGCACCATCAATTATCACCCTTCTCTCTTGCCACGCCATCGGGGTGCCAGCGCCATCAACTGGGCGGTTATCATGGGCGATACCAAGACCGGCTTGAGCATCTTCTGGCCGGATGGCGGCATTGATACAGGTTTTATTCTGCTTCAAAAGGAAATCGCCATCAATCCGGATGACACCACTGGCTCGCTCTATTTCAACCATCTTTTTCCCATGGGCGTTGATGCTATTTTAGAATCCATCGACCTTATCAAGGCCGGAAATGCGTCCAAAATACCTCAGGATGAAACCGGTGCGACATACGAGCCCCCATGTGACGATCGGGTAGCGGGTATTGATTGGAACACATCGGCGGATGAACTTTACAACCTGGTTCGCGGCTGTGATCCTCAACCCGGTGCTTTTGCATTATTAAAAGGGGACAAGGTTCGATTTTACGGCGCGAAACGAATCGAAGAAACCGTGGCTGATGCTCCGGGAACCATATTGAATGTGGATGATAAAGGAATTCATATCGCCCTTTCAGGAGGAAGACTCATTGTGAAAAAGGTCAGGCCGGTAAAAGGCGGAAAAATGGGAGCTGCTGAATTTGCCGCTGAAATCGGATTAAAAGCCGGCGATACGTTCGATACTTAAAGCCCTTTTTAAATATATGCCTGCTTAGTCAACAGCGGGGTTTAAATCAAAACGTTATTTTTTTAATGTTATCGTCCGATTTAAAAAAAAAGACCTTTGAGTAATGATGTTGTCTTGCTCAAAGGTCTTATATTTTTTTAACCCGGTAATTGGAAATTGACGATCAGGTTTTAAGAAAGGCTTTTATAAATTTGGCCCAATTTTCCCCTTCCAGTTCTTGGGAAATATCTTCAACAGAAACACCGCCATCTGCAGCCACCTTAAAGTCCTCATGGGCCATGGCAAAGAGTTGTTCCCTTTCCTCATTAATAAAATTGTGGGCCTCCTGTCCATAGTAGAGCTCTTTTAAATTTTTTCGCAGCCGGGTTGGCTCAATAGTAAATAACCACCCCTTTTCATAGGGAGATTCATTGGCCAGATCGGGTTGGTCCACAAGTTTATAGTTAACTAAGGACACTATGCCATCAATTGGGGAGAGAACTTTTGCAGTTTCTCCATTGTTCCTGACTTGAAATCCCACCTCACCTTGCTTTACTTCCTGGCCGATATTCGGCAATTCAATCCTTTCAAGCTTACCGATCAACTTCTGAGCAAAATCGTCCAGACCTACCCGAACACGTCCGCCATATTCGGGTTTGGCCCATGTATGGCCCTCATGATAGTAAAAGTCTTCCGCCAGTTCGAAACCGCTCTCCTGGGTTCGGGCATGTACCGGCAGAATCTCGGCTTGCAGACGCTCCTGCATCATCTGATCAAATGAGCACGTGCCGCATTCATAAGCACTGGGGCATATCTTGCGACCAACTTCTCCGGTAATCATATATCGGCATTGTCTTCGATTAGCCGGAAGTTTCAACATCTTTTCCACCCAGGTTTCATTGAATTTCTCAGGCTCTGCCGGAACCGGCTGCATTACAGCGGCCGCCTTATGTCGGGCTACTTTATCCTGCATTCCGTGGTCGTATGAACATGTGGAGCAATCAAAGTTGTTATCACACAGCTTGTAGGACACAACCCCTGCCTCCATCCATACACATTTCTTTTTTCCCGCTGGAATAACCCTCATCGATTCTCTCTGTTTTTTATCTTGCATTTCAATTCCTCCTAATCTTTTTGTGTTCTATGATCGTTTGTTGTTTGTTAGCTTGTAACTTGTTTATCAGCAAGGGTTATGCCACCATTTAACAGAATGTAATAAAAAATTATAACCATCTGATATTTCAAATATTAATTTTTAAAAGCGTGCAACAGGCGCACCAGCCAGACTGTCTAAATTTTCGGCAAACGATATTTATCACAAGCTCATGAAATGATGAATCTGTCTGATATTTCACCATATTTATAAATTGCCGAAAAATAAGGCATGATGTCGAATATATCGACACTTATGATGGGTTCTGGCCCATGGCTTTTTCAAGATGCCATCTGAAGAGTTCAGAACAGCTACGGCAAAAATCGGATTGTTTAAAATCCGTATGTTCAATCCGGGTTGAGGAATACATAACGCAACGCCGATCTCTGCAATGGGTTATGCCGAATGTATGGCCCAGTTCATGAAGGGCGGTCTTTAATAGCCTGGCCAAGACTAGATCTGGATTTGGTAGCTGGCCATAAAACTTGGGGTAAAGCCGGTGTAGCGAGATGATGGAACATTGACCTTCAATTTGTGCCAATCCAAAAACAAACTCAAGGATGGGTACATACAGATCTACGGGAGTAACGCCAATAAATCTAAGGGTGTCATTTGGGCATTGTCGAAGAAGGTGCTTTAATATCAGTTTTGAATTATACTGATCCCGGATCTCATTATACGCATATTCAGGACTTTCCATTCTCGAAATAATCTTGCAGGTTAGCCCACAGCGGGCTGCGATACATTCCGCAAGGTACTCGAGTAAATTTTTGTCCACCGAACCGACACCGCAAATGGAAACACATTTTGGCAAGGTGTTTTAGGATTCCTTTTCGATATGATATTTTTCAATTTTGTTATAGAGGGTCTGCCGGTCAATTTCCAGTACGCGGGCTGCTTTGCTGATGTTCCAATCCATTTCTTCAAGAATTTTTTTAATATGAATTTTTTCCATCAATTTTAATGACTTGGGAAATGCCTCAGCCCCCAACTCCTTACGTGAAAAGGGGAGATCATCTGTTACGATTTCTTGGCCTCGCCCAATAACCAGCGCCCTTTCGATTACATTTTCCAATTCCCTTACATTACCGGGCCAGTCGTAATCCATCAACAATTGCATGGCGGGGGACGTAATTTGAACCGGCTCTTTATTCAGTTCCAGACAATATCTGTGGATAAATGCCTTAGCCAGCAACGGGACATCCTCCTTGCGCTCCCTTAGCGGCGGTACGTGGATTGATATGACGTTCAATCGATAAAAAAGATCTTCACGAAATCGGTTTTCGAAAATTGCCTTCTTGAGGTCCTGGTTAGTGGCTGCCAGAACACGCACGTCCACTTTTATCTCTTCCTGACCGCCCAGACGTCTGAACTCCTTTTGTTGCAAAACCCTTAAAAGATCCACCTGTGTCTTTAGGCTGATATCACCAATTTCATCCAGAAAAAGTGTTCCTTTATCGGCCAATTCAAAGCGACCTTTTTTAGTATAATCGGCACCAGTAAAGGCGCCTTTTTCATATCCGAACAGTTCACTTTCCAACAGAGAATCGGGTAATGCCCCGCAACTCACCGCAACAAAAGGCATGTAACAGCGCTGACTGTTCCCGTGAATTGCCTGGGCGATCAGTTCCTTACCGGTGCCGCTTTCACCGGTAATGAGTACGGTGGAATCTGTTGGCGCCACCTGGGAAATCAAATCATAAATCTTTTGCATGGCATCGCTTTTACCAACGATCTCATCATATTCTGATCTTTCTTCCAGCTTTTGGCGCAGTAAAATATTCTCTAAGACCAGTTCTCGGTGGGTCACAATTTTTTTGATCTGCATTTCAATTTCGTCTGGAGAGAAAGGCTTGACCAGATAATCAAAGGCTCCTTCCTTCATGGCCTGAACCGCGGTATCTACCGTGGCATAGGCAGTCATCATGAGTATCTCCGCCTCTGTATTCACTTCTTTTCCTTTAAGATGTTGCAGGGTCTCAATCCCGTCCATACCCGGCATTTTCAAATCCAGCAAAATCACATCCCAGCTCTTTTTCTGGGCCATGGCAATGGCTTCTTGGCCGCTATTCGCCAGACCGACCTCATAGCCTTCCTCCATCAGCCAGTCCTTAAGAGATTCTCGCATCGGGGCTTCGTCATCAACAACAAGAATACGGGCCTTTTTGGTCATTGTCGGTTCCTTCCATTTTCAAAGGTGAACGAAGTGAGCTAATTTCAAAACAATGTATTACAATCATTCGCACGGCAGGCGAACCGTAAACGTACTCCCCTTGTCAAGTTCGCTTTCCACCGCTATTGTACCGTTGTGCTGGGTGATGATACCGTAGGCCACCGCAAGGCCGAGGCCCACACCTTTGCCCTCTTCTTTGGTGGTAAAAAAGGGTTCAAAAATACTTCCCATGTCTCCCTCGGCAATACCGCAGCCCGTATCGGAAATAACGATTTCTAAAAACCCATTGACCGCGACGCTCCTATTGGCAGTTACCGTCAGAATGCCTCCCTTTTGCATGGCTTCTGAAGCATTGTACATGAGGTTTAATAGGACCTGTTGAATCTGCCTAAAATCGCCTCTGACTTTTGGCAGATTCGATTCAATGCTTTTTTTCAGTTGAATTTCTTTTATTTTCAGATCATGGGAAATAAGAGTCAGGGCCCTCTCGATAATGTCTGTGATGCTGTGGCTTGAAATAGTAATTTTTGATTGACGGGAAAACGCCAGAAGGTTTTTTACGATGTCCCCACACCGGGCTGTTTCTGATTCCATGGTTGTCAAATATCGGGAAATGTCCGCAAGTCTTTCAGGGGAGAAGCGATTCCGGGATATAAGCTTGATCATTAACCGGATATAGGTCAGAACCGCGGCTATGGGATTGTTTATTTCATGGGCGATGGTAGCGGCTAATTTGCCAAGTGAGGCCAGCTTATCTTGTTGCATCAGGGCCTTTTTCCATTTGATATCGTTGGTAATATCCTTTGCCACTTCCACTACACTGACGAGTTCATTATTTTCAAAGATAGGATAACAGGATATTGAACAGTAAAGTTTTTGATTATCTTTATCCAGATGAATATGTGTTGCTCGGGCATGTTCGAGGGTTTCTTTAACCTCGACCAGTGGGCAGGGGTGTTCTTTCCCTGAGCAGGGCACGTCTTGATGATGCGAAATCGCGTAACAGTAACGACCAACTACCTTTTCCCGTTCAATGCCTAGTTTGGCCAGCAGAATATCATTAATGTCCAGAATTCGATAATTGAGGTCAATGATCATGACCTCGTCCTGGATCAGGCCATTTAGGACCAGCCGATACATGGTTTTTGTTTTTTCAAGTTCTTCGCTGGTTTCCTCCTGAATACTGGAAACGCCAACCTCCCAAAAAAGCCGGGCAGTATGATGGTTAATGGCTCGAACGCTTTTTTTCTTTTTGGATAAAATGTCTAAGAACACCTTATTATCGCCGGTCAGCTCGATAATAAGGTCGATGTCATCTCTGTCAAAGAATTCATTATAATCATGGGTTACAAACAACCCCTTCTCTTTGGCTTTTATAAAACCCGGAGCATCATCATTGATGTCGGCCACGGCTATGATATTCGGTTTTAATTCAGCAAAGGCATGTTTTTCCATCAACTCCAGTAAAATGCGGCAGCGAAAACCAGCACCTACGACGGCAATGTTCATGGTGTATCTCCAGTTTGAAACAAAATGATTTTCTGCTTTCGGAAGTGAGTTTCTCTTATTCCATTTACAGTAGAAGAGATTATAACCTAAATTGAATTAACCTTTTCAGAAATTTAAAACGATCTTTTTAAGCATAAATATATAGCACATGTAAAATGGGAATGTAAATATCGAGTCTGCCTGGCAATTAAGACAACCTATTTGCAAAAAAAAAGACCTTTGAAATACCGGCTACGGGCATTTTCAAAGGTC
>Ga0316585_10000006_pt1 | contig 32235 bp, 22 predicted proteins | sample S_170502SCrBrC_D_FD_204517 | JGI IMG/M metagenome (GOLD analysis project Ga0316585, IMG submission 204517) | Rhizosphere microbial communities from salt marsh grasses in Alabama, United States - S_170502SCrBrC | ecosystem: Host-associated > Plants > Roots > Rhizosphere | place: USA: Alabama...
GCGCCTTGAAGGGTAACCTGGTACTGGGCTTTGGTCAGGTGACCGCCGATTTGGATGGGCGGAAGATTCTGCAAAAATGCCATGATTCCCGGTATCTTCGCAAGTTTGGGCCGGAGTCGTTCGATGATCTGATCGGCTGAATACTTTCGTTCGGAGCGGGGTTTAAGGTGCATAAAAAGGACTCCGGTATTACTGGATCTGGAGCCCCTGGCACCCATGGTGGAAAAAAAGCTTTTCACATCGGGGTCTTTCCGGACCACCGCCGCCACGGCCTGTTGATGCTTCATCATGGCATCGACAGAAATACCTTCCGCAGCCTGGGTAAAGGCGAAGATTGCCGACCTGTCTTCACTGGGAATAAAACCTTTGGGAATAGCGATGAAAAGGTAGATTGTTAGCACTAAGTTGATCCCTGATAAAAAAATGACCAAACGACGATGGTTAAGGCTCCATTCCAATGCTTTATCGTAAATACCGAGCATTTTATTGAAAACCCGCTCGGACGCGTCATAAATTGCACTGTGACGTTCTTGGGAAGGAGGATTTAAAAATCGACTGCACAGCATGGGGGTCAGTGTTAATGAGATAAAGCCGGATATGAGAATGGCTGCTGCGATGGTCACGGCAAATTCGTGGAAAAGCCGGCCTATGATCCCGCCCATGAACAAGACTGGAATGAAAACGGCTGCCAAAGAGAGGGTCATGGAAAGGATGGTAAAGCCGATTTCTCGGGATCCTTTCAGGGCTGCGCTGAATGTTCCTTCTCCCATCTCTATGTGACGAACAATGTTTTCCAGCATGACAATGGCATCGTCCACCACAAATCCCACCGAGAGCGTGAGTGCCATGAGAGAAAGATTGTCGAGACTGTAACCCAAATAGTACATCACGATAAAGGTCCCGATAATGGACATGGGAAGCGCCAGACTGGGGATGACAGTGGCCGACAGATTTCTCAAAAAGACAAAAATGACCAGGATCACCAGGACCAGGGCCAGCATCAGGGTGAGTTTGACATCATTAACCGAATCTCGAATGGGCCCTGAGCGGTCATACAGAACATGCAGTGAAACAGATGCCGGAATTTGCTTTTGAAGGGTGGTGACAAGGTTGCGCACGTCACCGGCTACCTTGACCGTGTTGGTGCCGGGCTGCCTCTGGATTGCCAAAACCACCGATCGATCGTTGTGAGCGGCGTCAACATACCAGGCAGCGGTTTTATCATTTTCCACGCTGTCCAGCACAACTCCCAAATCCTCAAGGCGAACAGGACTTCCGTTTCGATAGGCGACTATCAGGGGCATGTAAGCAGCTGCATTTTTGAGCTGCCCCGTCGCCTGGACCGTATAGGCCACATGATGCCCATCAAGTATTCCCGTAGGCAGGTTCACGTTTCCCTTCTCCACGGCCGATGCCACATCGTCCAATCCGATACCTTTGTTTGCCAGCTTGTTGGGATCCAGCCGGATGCGAACCGCGTACTTTTGGGATCCATAGACCACCACTTGGGCCACACCGCTTACCATGGAAATACGCTGTGCCAGAAGTGTCTCTCCGTATTCGTCAAGATCAGAAAGGGGCAGTGTCGGCGATGTGAGCGCGAAATAAATAATGGGTTTGTCTGCTGGATTGACCTTTCTAAAAGAGGGCGGATTCGGCATGTCATCCGGCAAGTTGCCTTGAGCCACAGATATGGCTGATTGGACATCCTGGGCCGCAGCGTCGATGTCCCGGCTCAAATTAAACTGAAGAACGACCTGGGTACTGCCCAACTGGCTAGCAGAAGTCATGGAATCCAACCCGGCGATTGTTGAAAATTGCTTCTCCAAAGGCGTTGCAACTGCCGAAGCCATGGTCTCCGGGCTGGCACCGGGCAGGGATGCCGTCACCTCAATCGTAGGAAAATCTACATTAGGCAGGTCACTCACTGGAAGCAATCGGTACCCGGTAATTCCAAAAAGAAGTATCCCAAACATGACCAGTGTCGTCATGACCGGTCGATGAATAAAAATGTCGGATATTCCCTTCATTTATTATTTGTCCCTGATAATGATGATTGATTCATTACCGCCACCTTGGCTCCGGGAAAAAGACGAAGCTGGCCGTCCGTAACCACGTGCTCGCCTGCCACAAGTCCTTTTCGAACCACCGTCTCTCCGTCAATCCCTTGTCCCGACCGGATATCGCGCGATTCCACCGTCATATCGGATTTGACCACAAAGACATACTCTCCCTGCTGGCCCCGCTGTATTGCCTGGGACGGTACAACAACAGCGCTCCGACTGGTGGCAAGTCTGAGGGTAACATTAACGAACTGCCCTGGCCAAAGTACCTTGTCAGAATTAGGGAACGCGGCTTTCAAAAGAATCGTTCCCGTGGACCCGTCCACCGTATTGTTAATAAACGCAAGTCCCCCTCTAAAATTGGGTTCCGTTCGATTGGGAAAAGCAGCTTCCACTCCAAGAGTACCGTCTGCAGCATAACGCCGAATATCCGCCAAATATTCTTCGGGTACCGAAAAACTCACATATATGGGCATGATCTGGTTGATGGTGACGACCGATTGCTCGTTGGCTTTAATCACATTACCAAGTTTAACCAAAAGGTTTCCCGTACGACCGGATATGGGCGCCCGAACAGTACAGTAATCAAGGTTGACCCGGGCACTTTCAACTGCCGCCTTGTCGGCAGCAACGGTAGCCTTGAGCGCATCTGCGTTTGCCTTTGTTTGATCGTATGCTTGAGAAGTCACATAATCTTTTTTGACCAATTCAGCATAACGTCGGACATCCTCCTCGGCATTCTTCAGTCTGGCGTTGTCCCTGGCGAGATCGGCCAAAGCGCCCTGCAAGGCCGCCTGGTATGACCGGGGATCAATGGTAAAAAGCAGGTCTCCCTGGGAGACATCCTGTCCCTCATTGAAAGCAATTCCTGTGATTTCACCGGCGACCCTCCCCCGAACAGACACCGTGTTATACGGTTCCACGGTACCAATGGCTTTTATAACCACCGGAACATCTTTTTTGAGGACAGTGCTGATTGTTACGGGAGCTGATTTCGGAACGTGACTATTATCGGCATTTCCGGAACAGGCGATTAACATGAGAACCGCAATCCCAACCATTAGAAGGTTGGCAAAGAGAATACGAAACGGTCTTGAAGGTTTTATTTCGGGAAACAACATATAGCTAATGGTTGTCATGGTTTCTTTACCTTTTCCATCGTAATGGGAGTACTTACCAGAGAATCCGTGTTTGAAACATTTAATGTTCCTGTATCACGTGCCAAAGCAGCAAGGGATACAAACCAGTCGGAATTGGCCTGAACCCGCTGAGCCCTTGCGCCTTCAAGTGCGCTTTGCGCTGATAAAAGGTCCAGGATGCTGCCGACACCTGCTTTGTAACGTCCCAGAGCCACCTGATAAGACTCAGTGGCACTCTTGAGAAGATCTTCGCTTGTTCTCACCCGCTGTTCAGCGGTCTTGAGATTGTAATAGCTAGTCCACACCTCAAGCACTACCTGTTGTTCGAGACGCTTCAGACGAGCCTGGGCCGTCTGCTCATCAGCCCGTGCCTGCTGCACATTATAATGCTGTGAAAAGCCTGTGAAAAGGGGAACGCTGAACAGCAACCCACCACTGTAATTGTCTTTGTACAATGCCGTAGTGCCATAGTATGTGCTTCCCCAATTGGCAGTTCCATTGATTGAAGGGTAGGCGCGCGCTTTCACTTTGCGCACATTGGCCGAGGCTTTTCTGGATTGTGCACGGGCAGCTGCCAGATCCGGCCGTTGTTTCTCGGCTTGAGCAAGGTACGCTTCCACTTTTTCCAGAGTTTCCTTAAGCGGAATTTCTTTTTTCGGAATGACAATGTCATAAGGTATATTGGCGGGAAGCCCCATGGCCGTTGCCAGGGCACCCCTTGTGGTTTGTATCTGCCCCTCAAGGCTGTCCAGTGCCAGCTTGGCCTGTGCCAGAGCAGTCTTGGCCTGAAGCACATCGGCGATGGTAGCGACACCGGCATGGTGACGGTCCTTTGAGGCCTCCAAATTCGTTTCAGCTTCCTTGTAAGTAGCCTGTTCGGCTTCGAGGAGGACCTTGGCGGTGACGTAATAATAGTAAGCCTTTTCCACTTCAAAGATGATGTTCTGGATGGTGGTATTATGAGACCAATCGGCAGCGATAAAGGCTTCCCGGGCTTCGTCCAGGGCAGCCTCACGCCCTCCGAAATCGAAGATTAGCCAGTTGAGTTCCAAAGCCCCCAAAGAATCCCGATGGGTGTATGATGTTTCGCCATTATCACTGTAGCCCCGGATGTAACTCGTACCGCCGGTTGCACTTATTTGCGGGTAATACGAGCCTTTATTACTTTCGTATGCGGCAGCAGCGGATCGGGCCTGGGACCAGGCAGCAGTCGTTTCAGGATTATTGCGAAGGGCAATATCCACAATGTTCAGAAGATTTAATGAATCTCCGGCTTCGATAATATCTTCGGGTATCGTTATTCGAGGCGATTTGGAGGTTGATTTCGACATTGTATCGTGAGTCGGTGTCCACAATTCCGCAGAAGATGGGGCTATTCCGGGTGATTTCCAGACCGGGCGGAGATCTGAAGCGCAGCCGACAAACGTCAAGACGGCTGTGAACAACACGATGGCGAAAAAGCGTGGGTTATTTGAAGTCAGATCTTTTTTGGAATAATCCATGGGTTCATCTTCCCCTATTTGATCGTATAAAAAATTCGCTCAAGGGCCTATGGGCTTTGGGTCGCGTAATAAGGTAATGCCCCGAAAAAGCACTTGGATCAGAAGTCGGACATCTTCATCCAAAGGGCCGGGACTCTCCTCCAGCAGGCGCCGGGCGGTCATGGCAATCATCGCTTCGATAAATATGGACGCCACTTTTTTGGAATCCATGTGACGGAACATTCCCGTGGCAACCCCGTCATCCAGTACTTTGGCAATCCTTTCAACAAAATTACGATAACGGCTGTTTTTCTGTCGCATGGCTTGGGACTGTGCAATCTCGCGCTCTTCCAAAAGAAAGCGAAATAGTCCCCGATTTTCATCAAAGTAGCTGAATAATTGGTACACAATGCTTTCGATTTTTTGGTTCGGCGCGAGAGACCCCTTAAGAATTTCCTGGACTAGGTCACCGAGGGGCTTAAAACTCGCTGTTTTTACGGATTCCAGAAGCTCTTTTTTGTTACGAAAATGAATGTATAGGCATCCTTTGGACATCCCGGCCTCGGCAGCGACTTGATCCATAGTGACCTTCCGAGTTCCCGTGCGTGTTACGAGGTTCACCACAGCTTCCTGAATGGCCCTTCGGGTGATTTGGTTAAAAAGGTGTTTTCGTTTAATTTTAGTCTCTGTCATACCGTGTTTCCTCGAAATATGACCGATTAGTCATAATATTGACCGAAAAGTCAAACTATGCTCTATTAAACGACTTGTCAATCAAAATGTATTCTATGGTAAACTGATTTACCAAATTTCCTCGAGCTGGTTTCCAAAAGGAATCACCATAAGTTAAGTCATTTGGTATCAATATGACATAAAGACTTTTTTTATCGTCGATAACAACACGGCAATTATTTCTTGAACGGAAGTCAATTCCAGTATAAGATTTCACATGTAAGTCACTTATGGGCGAAGCCTATAGTCTGTTATTGCGAACCGACAACTCAACCACGCTGTATCGGTCACCTATCGATCCCATGGCTACGAGAACATCAATACACTCCCGAACCCAATTTAAACGGAAATGAAAGGACAACAGCCTTTTCATTCCTATCTGCCGAAGATTCTTTTAAAAACAAGGAGGTATAACAATGGTCAAAATCTGTTTTTTACTCTTGCTTTTCATCATGACGTTTACATTCTCAGCAGATGCAATGGAACCATTTAAAACAGATATCATAAAAACATCTGATGGAGATTTAAAGATCACATTTATCGGCCATGGAACCCTGATGTTTGCTTTCGACCAACAGATAATCCATGTTGATCCCTTCAGCAAAGTAGCAGATTATTCGAAGCTCCCGAAAGCAGATGTTATTCTGATTACACATGAGCACTTCGATCATTTAGACTTGAAAGCGTTGGAGCATATTCGGACTGAAAAAACAAAGGTAGTGTTAACCGCAGCCTGTTCAAAACAGGTAAGAAACGGCATTATTATGAAAAACGGTGATGTCCAAACCGTTAACGGATTGAAAATAGAATCGATTCCAGCATACAATCTCGTTCATAAACGGGATAACGGACAACCCTTTCATCCAAAAGGAGTCGGAAACGGGTACATTATTACCTTTGGGGATAGGCGGGTATATGTTGCAGGGGACACAGAAAATATCCCTGAAATGAAATCACTTCGAGAGATCGACTGTGCCTTTTTGCCAATGAACTTGCCGTATACGATGACACCTGAAATGGTGGCCGATGCCGCGAAAGCGTTTCAACCCAAAATTTTATACCCTTATCATTTTGGTAATACAGACACCTCGAAACTTCTGACACTGCTCCAAAATCAAAAGGGAATTGAGGTGCGAATCCGGAATATGAAATAACATGAAAAAATATCTAGGATATTCAATCTAAATTAATCAATTCTCAAGTTTGCAGCAAATAAGCCACGCGTGGCGGCATCTTTAATTCGTTTTAACAAACTTTGAGCTTAGCGAAAGCCGGTTCCGCAAGAACAGAAAAATTGTTTAAGTTAATATCATAAAGAAACCATGTTAAATCAGGAAACGCCACAATTGCCCTGTTCCTTCGTCAGGGCTTGTTGCTTGACAATAAGCCCACATAAAAAGTAAAATATAATACATTGTATTACTTTTTGAATCCATCTTGTCTACAAACCTCTCCACTACATTCTCAGAAATATGGTCTTCGAAAGGAGAATGAGCATGGCCACAATTAACGATTTAAACCAATGCCTAGTGCTTAATGTCGGCTTGGTTGCCAGGGGTTCCCGTTGTCTATCCATCATGCGGACATTAAGATCAATCAAACCTGTCCATTTTCAATTCAAGATTTCCGGAATAGCGGCTGTTACCAAATCCATCGCATGTTATAAATACGCTGGTGAAATGGATATAGAACTGTTTGATAATTATTTAGAAATGTTGTTTATGGACCATCTGGATTTCATTCTTGAATTAACCGGAGAACCGCAAATACTTTCAGATCTGGTCAAGCATAAACCATCCACAGTGGGTATATTAGACCGCCAAGCGTCAATGCTTTTACTAGATATTGCAACTTTGTACGAACGGGTTGCTGATAAAGCAACTGAAATCAACCTGGCCACATCATTTGCATCTGCACTCCTAGAGGCTTCACCGGACGGCGTTATGGTTATAGACCGTGATTTCCGCATTATCAACTGCAATGACTCTCCATTAATCACCGTGGGTAAAGGCCGTGAGTCTGTCCTTGGAAAGTTCTGTCACGAAATCATCTATGACTCTCAAAAACACTGCGACTGTCACGGAAGAGATTGTCCGGCTCAAGAAACGATAAGGACCCGCCAGCCCTCCCGAGTCTTGCATGAGAATCTCAGCATCAATGGAGAAGCTCAAGTCTCCCAAGTGACGGCTTATCCCATATTTAATCAAATGAATGAAATCGTTCAACTCGTTATAACCGTAAGAGATATCACAAAGGCTCTTAGTGAGAGAATCAAAAAGAGCACTAAGATAATCAAAGACGACTTGGCTCGCTTTGCTCAAGAAGACCGACTGTCATCCTTGGGACGATTGGTCGCTTCGGTCTGCCATGAGATCAATAACCCCATCACCAGCATCGTGACCTTTAACAAACTCATTCTTTCCTATCTTCAAGAGGGTAAATTGCCTCCCGATGGCTCAGCTGGATTTGAACGGTATTTGGATTTGTCTATTCGCGAGGCACTAAGATGCGGCAGTATCGTTAACAATTTACTGACTTTTGCGCGGCAAAAAAATGTTGAGGCAAAGGATATCGATCTGATCGAAGTTGTTCAAACGATCATGATGTTGACCAAGCACCAACTCGAATCCAGCCAGATTGAATATGAACTGGACCTGCCGAAAGCGCCTTTTAAGGTATATGGCGATAGTACTCAGATTCAGCAATGCCTGATGAACCTGATATTTAACGCCATCGAATCCATGCCTGAAGGCGGAAAGTTGACCATCAGTGGAGGACCGGATGATGGAGAAAACATGATATGGCTAGCGGTTGCCGATAACGGCCATGGGATCAAACCTGAGGATTTACCCCACATATTCGAACCGTTTTACACGACCAAAGTTGACGGCAAAGGGGTCGGACTCGGATTATCCATGACTTATGGTATCATAAGAAAACATAACGGCATTATAGAGGTCAACAGCAATCCGGGAAAAGGCACCGTTTTTAAGATTAAATTGCCCAGAAGTTCACCCGACGAAACGCGTCATGTGAGTGCCAAAACAATATCTTCGGCAATATAAACGAAGTTCAAGTTCAAGACGTCGCGAATTTTGTGGAATGAGGCGTACTAATGTACGTCGCAATGAATACGAAATGATGCGCAACGCAGTCCCGCCAGGCGGGATTACGATGCCGTCAAATTTAAAGGAATAAATCAATGAGTTCTAAAATGCAGATCATGATAGTAGATGATGAAGAGAACATTTGTGAAGCTCTGGCCGCATGGTTCCAAAAGGATGGATACCGGGTTGAAACAGCCGGATCCGGTCAGGAGGCTCTTGAGCTCATGCAGCAAAACCCCTGTGATGTCTACCTTGTAGATATTAAGATGCCCGGCATGGACGGCATAGAACTTCTGGCCAGATTAAAAGAAAAACAACCGGATGTCGACGTGATTATGATTACGGCCCATGGGTCCATTCGGACTGCGGTAGAAGCTATGAAACGTGGTGCTTGCGATTATCTTTGTAAGCCTTTTGATCCTGATCAACTCTCCTTGCTCATGGAACGTGTGATTGCAAGTAAGGCTTTACGAGATGAAAACATCGCGCTGCGAGAGCAGTTGGCGGAACATCGAGAAGCCCTTATTGATGGTTTTGTTGCACAGTCTGAATCCATGCAAAACATTTTTTCAATTATCGAAGATGTTGCACCCTCCTCAGCACCGGTGCTTATCACCGGAGAAACCGGAGTGGGAAAGGAATTGATTGCTCATACCATTCATACAAACAGCGAACTATCTTACGGGCCGTTTGTGGCCATAAATTGTGGGGCCTTATCAGAAACGCTTCTTGAAAGTGAGCTTTTTGGCCACGAAATGGGTGCATTTACCGGTGCCGCCAAAGCTCGACGTGGTCGCCTGGAGATGGCCAATAACGGCACTTTGTTTCTAGACGAGGTCGGGGAAATTTCAACCAAAATGCAGGTTGCTCTTTTACGTGTGTTGGAAGAAAAAACATTTGAGCGGGTTGGAGGAAGTCGTGCCATAGAAACCAATTTCCGTCTAATCAGCGCCACCCATCGTGACCTTCCCCAACTCATCAAAGCAAACCAATTCAGAGAGGATTTCTTCTATCGGATTAATGTCATCACATTACCTGTTGCCCCGCTAAGGGAACGGATAGAGGATGTTCCTGCTCTGGCTGATCATTTTCTGGAACGCTACGTCCAAGAAACCGGCAAACCTATTGAGGGATTCACCCAAAGAGCCCTGGGCATGTTGATGGCGTATTCATGGCCCGGCAATGTTCGAGAATTGCGCAACGTCATCGAACGTGCGGTTGTAATCGCAAGGGGCAGGATGATTGGGGCCAAAGAGTTAACCTTTTTGAACACCCAAAGTGATGATTGTCAATTGGGAACGCTTACATTAAAGGAAGTTGAAATCAGTCATATGCGAGCCGCCCTTGAAGCGTATAATTGGAACATAAGTCATGCAGCCAAACAATTAGGAATTGACCGAAGTACCCTCAACAGAAAAATAAAACGCTATAACTTGATCCGGCCTTAAGGCCGATCCAAAATGAAAACAATTTGCACACAAATCAATCAAAACCCACAGATAAGGCCCACCTGGATCTCATCCTATTGGGCCCTGTAAATGAAACAGCGGTTTCCATCGTCGCTGCAAATCTTCAGGCAATCATGGGCCTCAACACCGACATCCGACCGGTGCTCGAAAAACCTAACTACGCCTATGTACCTGGACGTAATCAATTCGATGCGGCTAAGATCATTAAAGCCCTATGCGCTATAACCGACGGAGCACCACTCAAGTTGGGGTTGATTGAGAGCGATTTATGCTCACCGATCCTCTCTTTCGTCTACGGCGAATCACAACTTGGGGGCAAGGCGGCTTTGGTTTCACTGCATCGTCTTTCCGCCAAAGATCCAGAGGTAACCTACCAGCGGATCGCTAAGATCAGTCTTCACGAGGTCGGTCATTTATTGGGAATCAGGCATTGCTGGAAATCCACCTGCTTGATGAAGCACTCCGGCGATTTAGACCCGCTGGATTCTTTATCCATGTACTTTTGCTCGGCATGTGAATATGAAATCGAACGACGCCTGAAAACGTTGATCGACTTAAATACTTGATGGATCGGGGGAGTTTTTATTTGTTCAATTGCTACATGGTTAATGCTTTGTTTCAAAGCGAGTAATCATGCCAAAGGGGAATAAAACTCGTGGTTAAAGGATTGTAAAGAAAGAACAAAAATCAATCTATAACTAATCCACTCTCCGAGGCGCAGGCGCTACGAACCGGAGAATCATACAAATGTGTTGCAAGTGTTCACGGGGGGTGATTTTCCGTGTAACGATATTGGCGGAGTGGCTTCGTCATTTCCTTGACTTAGCAGTGGGGGAGACCGCGGCTCCCGCGAATTTCTCGCGGGAGAACGCGGAGGGGGCAGGAATGCCACCGCTGCTAAGTCATTGAAATGACCAGACACGTAGACACCAGAGTGAAACGGGAAAGCACGCCACGTGAACACGAACATGTTTGTTTACAAAAAAACTCCTCGACTCCTGAAATACTTAATAATCGAGATCAACGGCTTAGCCAAGGAATTCTTCTACCAATCGATCCCAGCCGACTCCCGGAACCTTCCCGTAAATATCCTTAACGGCTTCACCACCTGTGGCAGCGATCTGATAACCGGTTTCTTCACTTAGCAGCGTATTCAGTCGAGTGGCTTCATCGTCCATCCAGACTAAACTTTCAGTGCCGAAAAATAAATTTTTCAAATTCTTTCTAAGGTCGGTGGGTTCGAGGACCATCAACCAGCCACCATAATACGGAGATTCATTGGCAATTTGGGCTTTTCTTTTGACCTTGTAGTTAACTGCGACCACTTTGCCATCCACCGGACTCAGAGCCACGGCTTCGTTCTCATCCCGTTTCAGGGTGGCTTGATGTTGCCCTTGGGAGACCGTCTTTCCCAGCTTGGGAAGTTCGATTTCATCCTGTGGGCCCAACAGCCGGAGGGCAAAGTCATCTATGCCGACTCGTACCCGGCCACCGTATTCCACTCTGGCCCATGTATGTCCATAATGAAAATAGTGATCCCTGGGCACATCGAAGCCCGAAGCCTGATCAAAAACCGGCTCTTTGATACCGGGCATGTACCCGGTGTCTTCGATCATTTTGTCATAGGGACATTTTACACAATTGTAATTATGAGCACACATTTTGTAATCAACACGGCCACTGAGCATATGACGACATTTTAGCTGACCCCCAAGCATTTGCATCCTTGGCGTAATATGGGCTTTTCTCATCTTTCCGGCTTGGGCTTGTTTAGTCTCAAAACTGGACTGCAACCTCCGGTCAAAGGAACAGCCGAGACAATCAAAGGCATTGATACACTTCATAGGCTTGACTACACCGGCTCTGCTCCATACGCATTGATCGTTGCTGATACCATAAACAAAAGGGTTTTTTGTTTTTTTTGTCGTTTGTCTGTCCATGATAAATCTCCTTTGCTCTGGGTCGTTGGGTTTTTTTTGATGGGAATGTCTTATTTGTTGCTTTACGATAAAAGCATAATCAATGCCAAATCATGCAACTTTTTTATTTGAATTCATAACCCTTTGTAATTTAACATTATTTATACAATTCTTATAAAATTGGCCCTCTTTGTTGAATTACCTCCATGTGATTCAAAATGCACCACAATAGCCCAACATTTCTAAATATCCCATAAACTCTTATGGTTATATGGACGTGGCAAATTGCACCAGAATGGAGCACAATGCGCCATTCTGGTGCTTATCATAGAATTAACGTGCGCTAAATTGCACAGCGCATAGATAACCAAAGCTATTAATAAGGTGAGGCGTCGGAGTATTTAAAAGGCAAATGCAAATATTCGTTTATGGTTTGATTTGTGTCATGGAGATTATAGGGGTAAAAATATCTCTTTAGTCAATAAACAGATCCGTGCTCAAATATCGTTCACCGGTACTCGGCAAAACGACCACGATCTGTTTTCCTTTGTTTTCAGCCCTCTTGGCGATTTCCATGGCAGCCCAAACCGCGGCTCCGGAGGAGATACCGCACAAAATACCGTCCTGTGCAGCCAGCTTTCGGGCCGTCTCAAAGGCCTGTTCGTTTGTCACCGTAACAATCTCGTCAATAATTTTAGTGTTTAACACATCCGGTACAAACCCGGCACCAATGCCTTGAATTTTGTGCGGTCCGGGCTGACCGCCGGACAGGATGGGAGAATCGGAAGGTTCCACTGCCACTGCTTTAAATGACGGTTTTCGAGACTTGATGACCTCAGATACTCCGGTTATGGTACCGCCGGTTCCAACCCCGGATACAAAAATATCCACGTTTCCGCCGGTGTCATTCCAGATTTCTTCGGCGGTTGTTTTTCGGTGAATTTCCGGATTGGCGGGATTGGAAAACTGATTAGGCATGTAGATATTCGATGTGGTATTTAAAATATCTTGGGCTTTTGAGATGGCGCCTTTCATCCCGTCCGCACCGGGTGTCAACACAAGCTTTGCGCCCAAATGCTTTAAAAGCTTCCTGCGTTCAATGCTCATAGTTTCAGGCATGGTCAATATCAGAGGGTACTTTCTGACAGCACATACAAAGGCCAGAGCAATGCCGGTATTGCCGCTGGTGGGTTCCACAATGGTGGTTTCCGGATTGATCAACCCTTTTTCCTCGGCCGCTTCAATCATTGAAACACCGATCCGATCTTTGACACTTCCCAGTGGATTAAAAAACTCGAGTTTAGCAAGGATATCTGCCTGCAGTCCATCGGTAACTGCATTGAGACGCACCAGAGGTGTCGATCCCACGGTGGAATTGATATTGTTAGATACTTTCATAGTTTCCTCCATCATAAACAGAGCGTTTAGTATGTTAAATAAGGATTAAATATTCTTTATTTTTAAAATCTGAAAAATAATTTACTTCGTTCAATCCAATAATTATACCCTAATCATCCTTCACAGTGGATTCAAGCAGCGCATCGATTTTTGACAGAATCTGATCATCGGTACTGTGCTTGAGCTGTATGGCCTTTGCCGGACATTCCGATGGACAGATGCCGCATCCCATGCACGCCGAGGGTGGAATCTCGGATATCCCTTCTTTATTGATAAACGGTGCACCATATGGACATACCCGAACACAAATCAAGCATGCCGCACATTTTTCAGCATCGACCTCGGCAATAGCCCCGGAGGTCGTCAACTTCTCTTTGCACAAAATTTTCATGGCCTGTTGTCCGGCACTTTTGGCCATGGTAACACTCTCTTCGATAAACCGTGGACTATGGGCCAATCCTGCCAGAAAGACACCTGATGTGGCAAATTCCACAGGCCTTAATTTGACATGGGCTTCGAGAAAAAACCCCTCATCAGCAGTGGAAAGTTTCAAAAGGCGGGCAACCTGCCGAGCGCCTTCACCTGGCCGAATACCGGCGCTTAACACCACCAGGTCTGGTTCAACACGAAAATCCTGATGGGAGCTTCGATCCGTGAAATCGACGATTAATCTTCCAGTGTCATCATAAACCAACGGTTTTTCTTCCGGGATATACCGAAAAAAGAGAACACCTTTTTGCCGGGCTTTTAAATAATACAACTCTTTAAACCCAAAGGTTCTGACATCCCGATACAATACAATCACCTGTGCATCGGGGTTCATTTCTTTGATCTGGATGCTGTTCTTAACGGCTGCCGAACAACATACTCTACTGCAATATGGAAAGTCCGGTTCCCGTGATCCCACACACTGAATCATGACAATCCGTTTGAGTTGACGGGCCCATAAAGGATCATCCTGAAGACGCTTTGAAAACTCCACCTGGGTGAGAATTCGTTCATCCTGACCGTAAAGATATTCCGTGGGTTCATACGGACGCCCGCCGGTGGCGACTATCACAGCACCGTACTGAATGTCGATTCGTTCGTTTTTTTGTTGAATCAAACCATTGAATGCGCCCAAATGTCCGCTATGGGAAACGAGTGTACTGTTCATGTAAACAGAAATATTAGGATGGTGGGTCACCCTTTCAATAAGATAACGGATTAAGCGTGAAGGAAAATGTCCTTCCAGTGTGAATTTGAGATTCTTTGCAAATCCTCCCAGCCGGTCATCTTTTTCCACCAGGTGAACATGAAATCCCTGGTCCGCGATGGTCAGTGCAGCAGTCATGCCTGCCAGGCCGCCACCGATGACCAGTCCTTCATTAATCACCGGGTATGATTTGTCATACAGCGGCTCAAGCTGAACGGCTCTGGCCACGCTGGCACGGATTAGTTCCTTGGATTTTTGGGTGGCTTTTTCAGGATTATTCCCGTGAACCCAGGAGCATTGATCCCGGATGCTTGCCAACTCGAACAGGTATGGATTTAAACCTGCTTCTTTCAAGGTTGCTTGAAACAGGGGCTCATGGGTTTTCGGAGAGCATGCTGCCACCACAACCCGGTTTAAACGGTGTTCTTTGATGAGATTAATAATCTCCTGCTGGGTTTCCGTGGAACAGGTAAACATGAAATTGGTGGCAAACACAACATGTGGAAATTGTTTCACTTCGTCCAAAACACTCTGTATATCCACAACGCCGGCGATGTTGGTACCACAATGGCAAACAAAAACGCCTACCCTCGGAGTTGCCTCAATAGGCTCTTCCTCAAGCATTTTTTCTGTCACCGTTTCAGTATGCCTGGCTTTGCTGATGAGGATGGAAGCTTCAGCAGCAGCAGCACCTGCCTGGATCACCGTTTCAGGGATGTCTTTGGGTGATTCGATACCGCCACAGACAAATACACCCTGACGGGACGTGGAAACCGGTTCATCGAATTCCGTGGTTAAAAATCCATAAGGGTTCGTGACCAGACCAAGCTGTCTGGAGAGGCGGGTAAACCCCTCAGATGGTTTGAAACCACTCGATAGTACCACCAGATCATATTCTTCTTCCTTTTTTTTATCGAAATGATGATCAAATGTCTCGATAATCAGATTGTCATTTTCAGGATTCAGATAGACTTGAGAAATCATGGATCGTCGGGTTCGTACACCGTGACTCGAACGCGCACGATCTACATAATCGTCAAATCCTTTACCATGGGCCCGAAGATCCATAAAATAAATGGTAGATTGGGTTTCCGGTTCATGGGTATGGGTTAAAACCGCCTGTTTCACAGCATGCATACAGCAGACCGATGAGCAAAAAGGGCGGTTTCTCGCTTCATCCCGTGACATGACACACTGAATCCAAGCAACGTTTCGAGGGATTTTTCCATCGGACGGCCTTTTGAGATGCCCCTCATATGGGCCGGTGGCCGACAACATTCGTTCATATTGCAGGGACGTTACAACATTTTTATATCTTCCATAGCCAAACTCTCCCTCTTCGGCCGTCAGCGCCGGTTCGAAACCGGTTGAGATTACCACCGCACCAGCGTCGATTTGAAGATGCTCCGGCTTTTCATCGTATTCTACAGCACCGACGGGACAAATTTTTCGACACACACCACACTTCCCTTTGGTTAAATAAAGACAGTGCTCAGCATCTATGGCATATTTTAATGGAACCGCCTGGGGAAAAGTTAAAAAAGCCGCCTTTCGCATTCCCAACTCACCGTTAAAGGGATCCGGCACTTTCTTAGGACATTTTTCAGCACACTTGCCGCATGCAATACATTTTTCTTGGTTGATATACCGGGGAAGTTTTTCTACCTTTGCATTGAATCGTCCGGGTTCCCCATTGAGTTCAAGAATATGGCTTTGGGTCAGTATCTCGATATTTGAATGCCCGGCAACCTGAACAAGTTTGGGGGAAAACATGCAGGTGGAGCAGTCATTGGTAGGGAAGGTTTTATCCAGCTGAGCCATGGTTCCACCCAGTGTGGGTGATTTTTCGATTAGATAAACGTAAAAACCGGTATCTGCAAGATCAAGAGCACACTGGATGCCACCAATGCCACCGCCGACAACGATGACTTTTCCCACAGGATTTTTAAGATGAGATTCCATAACCATCACAAAAGCTTTTTCTTTTTTAATATTGGAACAGGATTTGCTAAATGCATCTTAAACCACTTTGGATTTCCTCTGTCGCTGAAACTCAATCGGAGTAATTCGGTAAAATAAAAAATCGGAATCGGCACTTCTAAACGATCTTTCTGGATTATATCGAGATTTGACTGGCACAGCGGACAAGACACAACGATGGCTTCCGCCCCGGCCCGCCGCGCTTTATCCAACAGTCTATTTGTCAAAGAATCCCCAATTTCCTTGCGTGCGATACCGATGCTGGCACCGCAACAGGTTGCTTTATAGGACCAGTCGATCACATTGGCGCCGGTAGCTGCGGAGATTCGATCCAATGTTTGGGGGTTTTCATAATCCTTATATCCGGTAATTCTCGGCGGACGCACCATCTGGCAACCGTAATAGCAGACCAGTTTCAAACCGTTTAAAGGTTTTATTACCCGTTTTTTGATCTCTTTGATCATGCCCGGTTCCGCCAGAAAACGCGTCATATCATGAACCTTCAGATCTCCGGTCACCGGCCAAGGAATATCCAAAACTCTTTTTTGTATCATCTGCTGGGAAAACCGGAGACGATTGAAACAGTTGGCACAGCAAGATACAATATCAAGTCCCATTTGCTCCGCAGCATACAGATTCCTTGCCGGTAAAATGACCGACATGGCCTCGCTGAGACTATGGGCAGCCGTAGCGCCGCAACAGGACCAATCGTCGATTTCAATCAAATCGATATCCAGTGCTTGAAATACTGCGTCAATGGATCGGGCATAATCGACAGCCATGCCTTCTAATGAACAGCCGGGATAAAAAGACAATTTCATCAAACAATTTCTCCGCGGGCCTGTTTATAGGCTTTTTGAATGTCCTTGATAGCTTTTGATCTGGCAGTGAAGGGTTTCAGCCTTCCTTTTTTCAGCAGGGACAATCCAAGTAACAGCTCCTCTTTAAAGTTCCCGCTTTTTATTTTTTCATGCAATATATTTGGCTTTAAATAATATGCATTCATCAGACGGAATTCGTTAACCCGGCCTGATTTTCTCAGCACTTCCAGAAATGTCTGATGAAATACGGCAAGGTTTCTTTCTTTCGGTGTGATGGATGAATGTGCGGCTATGTTTCTTAAATGATTGATGACCTCAGCTACCCCCACTTCATTGGGGCAGTATGTCGTACACATTTCACAGGACAGACACACCCATATGGTCGACGAGGTTAACAAATCTTCACGCCATCCCAGCTGAACATATCGCATGGCTTGGTGCGGCTTGATATCCATAAAATGACTGACCGGACAGGCATTGGTGCAACGTTCACATTGATAACATGCCGAAACATTGGCACCCGTCTCTCCTTCGATTCTGTTTAGAAAATAATCCCCTCTGTCGCCAATGAGTTTTCTCTTTTTGGCAGCTTTAGGTTGGGTTATGTTTTTTTGATCTTCATCAACCGTATTCATTGCTATACCTTTTAAATTGTCAATGTAACGTGTGGATTTGGAGCAGGGATTGATTTAGGTTCGTTCGATTTTTATTTCAAGACATCTCAAAAATACAACCAACGACCAATTTTGATGTTGCCCTGTATGACGGGACTTCCTGTTGAATTGTATTCCTAAAGGTGGGTCGCGAGCCTTTCAAAATGCTCATCCGCCATAGGCCCTGGCGGACTCCGTTTTTCTATGTGTTACACATGACGCCAAGAGCTTCTCGTGTTTTATCCGCCCCTGGCGGGTTTGTCGTTGAGCATAATCTCCATTTTTAAGATGATCTGAAGAAGAATGACAACTGCCAGATCACATGATCGGCGCCAGAACCTCGCAAGATCTGCAGAGTTTCATCTTTTCTTTCCATTTGTTATGCGCTGTGCCGCAACAAACGGTGCCGTTAATGAACCAGCAAAGCTTTCCTGCCTGAAACTCCCATGCAGGGCATTCTTTTTTTAGTTTTGTGGGACATTTTTTGACCGTCCAACACGGCTTTTGAATTTTGCTGACACCTCTTTTGCGAGCCATTAGAAAAAACATCTGTCTTTCCACATGAGGCGGAATGGTCCGCCAGCCCTGCTCATAACTGTGGATAGCCTTGATAGATACCCCCAGAAGGTTTGCCATCTGTTTTTGGGTTTTGTTTAATTTTTTCCGAAATTTTGTGAATTCTTTGCTGTCCATAGAGGTCTCCCTTATAATCGAAGTCAGATGATTTTTTTTAACCTTATATTAGTGACACAACGTGGTATGACATGTCAATAAAAAAATGGCGGGTGATTTTATTTTGAAATCAGGATGAAATAAATTTGCTATGCTGAGAAAGGCGATAATTATGAAAGGGACGTAATGGAAGATAAAAAAGGACCTTTAAAAAGAGAACCCGATAAATCCTGGTATTCGGTTATTTCGTGGATGGCGCAGCAGTTCCTAAAACCTTGGCTTCGAAATTCATACGTTTTTCCCGCATTTTTCTTGAAAGTTCAATGTATTTTTGACTGAGTTCATTGCGGTAGTCTTTATGGATTTTGTTGATGGTGTATTGCATCTGTTTGAGTATTTTTACCTTCTGTTTTAACAGCTTGACTAAGTATTGATAGCTCTCTTTTGAATTGCTCATCATGGCTTCGGAATATTGATTTACCAAATCACAAAAATAATAGTATTTCTCATCAAGGACCGACGCGATTTTTTCGGTTTTCAAGGTTTGTTGTGTAATGGTGTAAAAATGATGTCCGGAAATGCATAAAGATATGGCTTCGCCAAAAATGTTGGGGTGTTTGATCATGCTCCGAAAGACAAATTTGAGATATTGAAACCCGTATGGTGTAAACACCTGCCCCCAAATGGATCTAAAAAAAATTATTAGGTCCTTAACGTGAATTTTTCTCTGAAAATATCCGGTATACTCGATCGTATCCAAAAAATGGCTGCAACGTTCGAAATAGTTTTTCAGATTGAAATCATAAACACAGGCCAATATGTTTTTATATCCTTCCTTTAACCGGTTCGGGTCCATGATGGTTTTAAAGTTCGTGGTCATACAATGAGTGTTGTTACCGAGGGATGCTTTTAAAATTCGACCTTCCATTTTAAGCCGATGATAAAGACGGGTTCCGGGAAGAGCATTTAAAAAGCCAATCATTGCCTTTGGAATGGCATTTTGCTGAATAAAGCTAATTTGCCGGTCGAAAATATCTTCTTTATCACTGTCAAATCCGATGATAAATCCAGCCATGACCTCCATTCCGTGTTGCTGGATCGTTCGAATGGAATTCTCCATATTTGTTTTTAGATTTTGTTTTTTGCCGGTTTCTTCGAGTCCTTTGGGATCAGGTGTTTCAACTCCGATAAACACCTGGTTAAATCCAGCCTCGCGCATGGCTGTGAGCAGTTTCTCATCTTCGCCCATATTAATACTGGCTTCGGTAAAAAAATGGTAAGGATAACCATGATTGATTTGCCAGACTTTCAGCGCCGGCAAAAGTTCGCTTTTAACCCTTTTTTTATTTCCGATAAAGTTGTCATCAACAAGAAACACCGGCCCCCGCCACCCCAAATCATAAAGGGCATCCAATTCCTCCAATAGCGTATCGGCTGATTTTAAGCGCGGCTTGTTACCATAGATAGTCCAGATATCACAGAACTCGCAGTGAAAAGGGCAACCTCTGGAATACTGAATGGCCATGGAACCGTAAGCATCCATATCTAAAAGATCAAACCTTGGAACCGGCAGATTGGAAATATCCGGGTGACAGGGTTTTGGATAAACAGGTTTTGCGATGCCCTTTTCCAGATCCAGTAAAAAATCCGATAAGGTTAGATCAACTTCTCCCAAGAGAAAATGGTCGACCCCGGCAATGTCCTGATGGTTTGACGTGGGGAAGGGGCCCCCGGCAACAATAATTTTGCCAACCCTTTTGCATCGTCGAATCACCTCTCTCATAGAATCTTGTTGAACAATCATAGCGGAGATAAATATTGCATCCGCCCAGTGAATATCGCTTTCGTTTAAAGGCGCAACATTTAAGTCTATCAGCTTTAGGTTATATTTGTCCGGGAAAAGAGCGGCGATGGTGAGAAGGCCCAGAGGGGGCATAGCACTTTTTTTTCGAATAAATTTCAGTGCGCACTTAAAACTCCAGTACGTATTGCTTGGAACTTTGGGATAAACTAGAAGGATATTTTGAAGGTTACCCATGGTGTTAAATCCTCTTTTGTTGATAAAGGCTTTATGCTTGGCCCTTCGGCCCAACATGCCGACCTAAAGAAAATCGGGATTCATCAAATGGCAACACCTTCTATTACAGGTATAAAATAAAAAGTTCAAGATAATTTAATTGGAAATGTTTCGGTTATTTACAATCACTTCAAAAAAGACTATTGTAGTGCGTTATTTATCACTATGTTTTTTTATTCTTAAAACTCAAGCTTCGCGCTTTTTAAGTTTCAACAGAGTCGTTATAAAGCAAACCATGAATAAAATAGACACCCTTAAACAGCTTAATTGGGCTGATCCGAAACTATTCCAAGCGGTTAAAACGTCGTTGGATCAAAAAGCCGTTGCCATACCAAATGAAGACGTTGCCATTTTGGTGGAAGAAACCCTATGGGCGTTGTCAATGGAGATATCCTTCGGTCAGTCCGTGGCTAAAGGCTATGCAGATCTTATTGGAGAGGTGAGTTCGGAAAAATTTTATCGATATCGAGAACTTATCCGTCACTTCGGTGAAAAAGGGCCGACATTGGGACGCATGATGGCCAAACATCTGGTACCGGTATTAAAACACGGTAATTCCAAATTGTTAAAGTGTTTTCTTAAAACTCTAATGATTATGCAAAGCAAGGGAACCTTCACCCTGAAGGAGCCCCTTAACGAACTATCGAAATTAATAGACGAGAAAGATTTTGATTCCGCATTTGCCTATATTGATCTTCTGGGCGACACCTTTTCAGTGGAAATGTCCTACGTTCAGTGTCAGAATTTTGCATATAATATCCCCCGTGCCATACGATCTTTTTCCTTATCAAGGCGGGCCTGGCAAATCAAACAGCTTCATCGAGTAATAAAGGCAGACCATCGCCTGTTCGACCCTTTTTTGCTTGGAATGGAAAAAGGATTGTATCTGCTTTCCGAAGGCGCTTTGAATGATTTTGTTTCCCTAGCTTTAAACAAATTAACTCACAGGTTTAAACTGGCAGCAAAGTTTTTATCGCTGGAGTCTAAACTCGGCATAGACACTTGTTCGAACATGCAGGTAACTGTTCCGCTCTCTGAAGTTCAACAACAGCTCAACGACTATCTGCAAGCACGTACCAACTTGTCTATATCCGTAAAATCACTTTCAAATTTACCTGATTCAATCTGCAGGGACAGCAGCCAAGAAATATTTGTCTGTTCAGATGGAATATTTATTTATCTGCCCGATGAAATCAATGAGTCTTTTACAAAAGAAGAAAACAAAAAACTATATAAAAGTCTTACACGGCTCGAAGCTGGGCTCTATGAATTCAATACCTTTGACTTTGACCTGGAAAAAGCAAAAGAAAAATGCTCAAGATTGGAGAGAATTAAGGATCAGAATTTGAATTTGGGTTCGATGGAAAAAAATGAAAATATTTCTGATCTGCAGCGTTTTTTCTTGTCATTTCCAGTCCCGGAGTTGGCAGACGATCTTTTTACTGTTTTCGAACATGGTCGTATACGTTTTCTGCTCAACATGCAATATCCTGGGCTTATTCGTCATACACTGCCGGTGTTTCAACGAAAAGCCTTGCATATGATCCAACAGAAAGAAAATCAGAATGCTGTTTTTCTTTTATATCTTAAGATCGCTCTTGATGTTGCCATTCATACGCACATTGATCTTGATAAAAAAACAGCAGATTTTATAAATCAGATGGAAAAACAATTTAAAACGGCAATGTCTGTGGATCATACGGTAGAAACTTGTGCCGAGTTGGTAACCGCTGTCTTTCCATATGTCGTTAGGTTTTTAAATGCACACGAACAATCTTCAAATTTGGGAAAAATTTACAACCCCATTCGAACTCCATTTGGATGTAGGGTAAGATCCGATCTTTTTTTCATGTCTCACCGCAACTCTGAGCAACTGGCAGCGAAATTGACTGCTCAACTGGCAAAAAAAGGATATAAGGTTTACAAATCGGATATTCGTCGAAAATTGATCGCCAATAAGGGTATGATTTCCCATGAGGATATTAAATCGATCCTGCTCAATAGCCAAAAAGTTAAAAACACAAATATGTCGACCGATGACATATCCCTTGATCTTTCATGGCTGGATCTATCTCTATTTCTAAACAGCGAGACCCCTTCACCCTTGATCAGTAATGATGGTAATGGATCTGTTTTTTGGTACAAAGAGTGGGACTGCAACTTGAACGATTATCTCTCAAGCCACGTAAGGGTGCTGGACAAATCCTTGCCGGATTTTTCGGACGACTTTTATATCAACACCCTCAAACAGCATCAGGGTCTGGTTCAAAATATCCGATATGCCTTTGAATTGTTAAAGCCGGAAGGGCTCATACGGCTGAGACAATGGGTAGAAGGGGATGAATTTGATTACCGAGCACTTTTGGATTTTGCCATTGATAAGAAAGCTGGAAAAATTCCTTCCGACCGCCTCTATATCAAGCACATAAAACAGACAAGAGACGTGGCAGTATTGTTGCTGGTCGATCTTTCTCGATCCACCTCAAACACGGTTTATAATTCTAAAGTAACTATTCTTAGCGTTGAAAAAGAGGCGATCGTACTCTTTTGTGAGGCACTTCAGGTAGTGGGAGATGTCTTTGCCATTGCAGGTTTCTCCAGTACCGGACCGCTGGGAGTCGATTACCTGAGAATCAAGGATTTTGAGGAAAATTTAGACGACAAGGTTAAACAGCGCATCAATGCCATGGCACCCCAACGGAATACCCGAATGGGAGCAGCCATTCGCCATGCTACCAGTCAACTCGAAAACATCTCTTCAAAAGTCCGTTTACTGATTATATTGAGTGACGGATTTCCGAATGACGTTGATTACAAGAATAAATATGCTATTGAGGATACACGGAAAGCCATATTTGAAGCCCGTTCAAAAAATATATTTACCCATGCCATTACCGTCCATTTTGCCGGTGATGCCAAGCTCGATAATCTTTATGGAAACATTCGTCACAATGTGATATCTGATGTCCGCGAACTTCCTGATAAACTGTTACGAATTTACGGCAGCTTGACCCGCCATTAGATGTTTAGATTTAGATATTTGTTACATTTCCAACGAGTTGGCTTATTGACAATACGTTAATCAAGCATTAGTTTAAAACTGTTTTTAATAAAGCGAAATAATGTCTTTTAGAAAAGACCTTTTTCGCGAGGAATTTAAATGAAACGCATTCATAACCGAGAAAAGGAACAGTTTAACAAACTGTTCAAGCAGGAAAATATTGATGCATTTGAAGATCGGTTTAAAATCCTTGAAATCTTTCTTCAAACTGAACGCCATCTTACCATTAATGAAATGGTTGAGCTTCTCAATAATAACGGATATTCATTTACGCCCGATTTTGTAAGGGATACTTTAAAGTTGATGTGCCGATTCGGATTTGCTCGTAAAAATAGATTTGACAATGGAGAAGTACGTTACGAGCATCGACATTTAGGTCAGCATCATGATCACATGATCTGTACTAAATGTAGACACATTTACGAGTTCAAAGACGAACAAATCGAAAATATGCAGGTTCAGATCGCTGCTGCCCATAATTTTCATATGCTTCAGCACAAGATGGAAATATACGGGATCTGTTCCAAATGCCTCAAAGATCATATACAACTCATGCCGCTGATTCATGCCAAACAGGGTGAATATCTGGAAATAAAAGAATTTACCGGAGGCGCCTCGGCGCGTATGCGATTATTATCCATGGGATTAAGGGTTGGGGATAAGATCAACATCATTACCAACCTCAATAAAGGACAAATGGTGGTTGCTGTAGACTACAACCGGTATGTTTTGGGACGCGGCTTGGCCCAAAAGATACTGGTAGAACCGGTTAGAAAATGAACATGGAGACAGTTTTATGTTGTTAAGTGAGATGAAAGAAAAGCAGACCGCTACTGTCGTACGCGTTGGCGGAAACGGGGCTCTTCGCAGAAGAATTCTCGAAATGGGAATTCTCAAAGGCACAAAAATTCATGTTGAAAAATACGCCCCATTGAAAGATCCTGTGGAATTGATTGTCAAAGGTTATCATGTATCACTCCGCGTTGAAGAAGCGGCACAAATTACCGTTGAGAATGTGAAGTAATAAATCGTAATGGTTCAAAAACGCCTTTCAATAGCCCTTGCCGGCAACCCGAATTCAGGAAAGACGACAATATTCAACAACATTACCGGTACTCGTCAGAAAGTTGGAAACTGGCCGGGAGTCACTGTTGAGAAAAAAGAAGGTTATATAACTAAATCCGGATATGATTTGAAAATTATCGATCTTCCCGGCACATACAGTTTAACCCCTTTCTCCATTGAAGAAATCGTTGCACGGAATTTTATTTTGGATGAGCGGCCGGATGTTGTCATCGATATCATCGACGCATCCAACCTGGAACGCAGCCTTTATTTAGCAACACAATTAAGAGAAATTGATTGCAAAGTCTTGTTTGCCTTGAATATGGCTGATGTTGCTCGAACTCGCGGGATCAAAATCGACGATAAAAAACTTTCCGAACTTCTTGCTGTTCCGGTGGTCTTTACCATCGGAAACAAAAACAAGGGTATTGATACGCTTTTAAAAAAGGCTATAGAATTAGCGGAATCGGATTTTGTTATCTCTAAAAAGCGAAGAGTAAAATACAGCAACGACATTGAAGATTCCATTTCAAAAATTGAACATTATATCGGAAACCATGCAGCAGATTCCATCCCCTACAATGCCCGATGGACGGCCATTAAACTCCTTGAAGACGATAAAATCGTAAAGGAACGCATCTTAGAAAAAACCGCAAAAATCGGCAAGGATATTCTTAGAGAAATAGAGGGCCAGAGGCATTTCCTTATGGATCGTTTTGATGATGATCCGGAAATCGTGATGACTGATGAACGTTATGGATTTATTGCCGGGATCATCATGGAAGTCCTTACAACATCAACACAACAGCGTGTTGATATATCCCGCAACGTGGATCTTGTCCTCACCAACCGGTTTCTCGGATTTCCAATTTTTATTTTTTTTATTTGGGCTATGTTCCAACTGACGTTTTCCCTTGGCGCCTATCCAATGGAATGGATCAGCAGTGGTATCAATCTCTTGTCAACATTGCTGGCCCATGTGCTGCCGAACAATATCGTTAAGGATTTTCTTATAAACGGCGTTATCGCAGGTGTGGGAAGTGTGATCATTTTTTTGCCGAATATTTTAATCCTTTTTTTTTGTATCGCGTTGTTCGAAGATACCGGTTACATGTCCAGAGCGGCTTTTCTCATGGACAAAATCATGCACCTTATCGGACTTCACGGAAAATCCTTTATCCCCATGTTGATGGGATTCGGCTGTAACGTTCCGGCCATTATGGCCAGCCGAACTCTGGAAAGCGAAAAGGATCGCACCCTTACGATACTCATCACACCCTTTATGTCATGCTCCGCTAGACTTCCAGTTTACATTATTTTGGCCGGCGCTTTTTTCGGCGCAAAAGCCGGAACCGTAATTTTCGGAATTTATCTATTGGGTATTATTCTCTCCATCATCACCGGTCGTCTTTTTCGCTCAACCCTTTTAAGAGGTGCTGATGCACCTTTTGTCATGGAACTCCCGCCATACAGAATTCCCATGATTAAAAGCCTGTTGATCCACATGTGGGATCGAAGCAAGATATTTTTGAAAAAAATGGGGGGGTATATCCTTGTAGGTTCTGTTGTCGTTTGGACGTTGACTGCATTTCCGATCAATATATCTTATTCCAAAAATTATGATCTTGAAGTTGAACAGGTTAAAACATATTTTCAAACCGAGATTAAGTCCGCTCAAGAATCTGACAAAGCATTATTAACACAAAAAAAGGATGCTGCCATTTCAGAACTCTTAAAAGAGAAAAAAGCCGAAAAAGCTGAAAAATCTTATATGGGTCGTATCGGCAAGGTCATTGCCCCTATTTTTTCACCCATCGGTATCGATTGGCGTGGAAGTGTCGCTCTTCTCACCGGTTTTGTGGCAAAAGAAATCGTTGTAAGTACCATGGGAATACTTTATGCTGTTGATGAAAAAGATGAATCAGAAGCCCTTCAAAATGCCTTATTGTCTTCAGGTATGACACCTATTGCAGGTCTGGCAATGATGGTTTTCGTTTTACTATACATGCCCTGTCTTGCGACACTGGCTGCAATCCGGCGTGAGACCGCATCTTTGAAATGGATGATTTTCAGCATTTCTTACAGTACATTGCTTGCATGGGGCCTGGCTTTTCTGGTTTATCAAGGTGGAACAATGATCGGAGTGTAAGATTTGTCTTATTGATAAAATACAAATCAGTTTCGCAATCCGTAAGGCAGCCGTTAAAAAAACTAGGGAGTGTCCATCCATAAATGGGAATTTTTGTTCAATATCAAGACATGCGAAAAAAATAACCACAGCCATATAGTTGATATTCCGAGGATTTATCCGCCTCAGGAGGATTATTTTTTGAGTATAACCCTAGAGAAATAGGCTCCACATTTCACGGGGCAAGCGCAGAGACTTGTCCGCCTCACCGCCAGCGGCATCTTCGACCGGCGGACTGGGCAAAAAGATCATTTATGGATGGACACTAGGGAATATATGAAATGTCGACTTTTAGACCCTCCTATATTGAAACTTACAAGAAAGGACTGCTGGCCAGCAAGATTGAAACCGCGTACGAAATTCTAAAGTCCTGTACACTCTGCCCCAGAAAGTGTAAGGTGGATCGGTCGACCGGCGAAACCGGTGTATGCAAAACCGGTGAAAAAGCATATGTCTCAAGCTTCAATGCTCATTTCGGCGAAGAGGATCCGTTGGTGGGGACCCATGGCTCGGGGACAATTTTTTTTACACACTGCAATCTCCTGTGCATTTTCTGTCAGAATTACGACATCAGTCATCTGGGACACGGAGAGGAAATAACCAATGAACAATTAGCAGGCATCATGATTCATTTACAAAACAAAGGATGCCACAACATCAATTTCGTTACACCATCCCATGTAGTTCCCCAGATTCTTTCTGCCCTTGAAATCGCCATACCCGAGGGGCTCTCGGTTCCTTTAGTCTACAATACTGGAGGATATGATTCTGTAAAAACGTTAAAACTTTTGGAAGGTGTTTTTGATATTTATATGCCGGATTTTAAATTCTGGGATTCTGAAATCGCAAAAACGACATGTAACGCCAAGGACTACCCTGAAATAGCTCAAAAAGCGCTCATTGAGATGCATCGACAGGTGGGAGACCTTGTCACGGATGATCGCGGGATTGCCCAGAGCGGAATTTTGCTCAGACATTTGGTACTTCCGTCCGGACTTGCGGGAACGCGGGAAATTATGAGGTTTATTGCCCGCAAAATTTCTTTGAATACTTATGTTAATATCATGCCGCAATACAGACCCTGCGGGCGAGCCGATGAGGTCAAAGAACTTTCTGTTTATCTGTCGCAAAAAGATTATGAAACAGCGATACAGGTGGCAAAAGATGAAGGCATCGAACGGCTGGATAGTCGACGCCGCCGGTTTATGATATTTTAACAGTTACTATATGCCGAAGGTGATAAAGGATGGATTCCTGAGTCCCTTGTGTGGTAATAGGGTCAAACAAATTAAAGCGATTAACAAATGAAGATAAGACAAATAGCCAAGAACAAAAAACTGATTGTGGGTATCGGATCAGCACTGATTGATATTCTTATTCATGAAGAAGCTGATTTTTTGAAAAAATCAGGTGCCATAAAAGGTGGAATGAAATATGTGGACGGGGAGTTTATTGAACAGACATTGTTACAAACGTCTCAAAAACCCTTTATCGTGCCTGGAGGGTCAGCCTGCAACACTGTCGTAGGCATCGGCAAACTTGGAGGAGAAGCATGCTTTGTCGGGAAAAGCGGTATGGGTCAAATGGCCCGTCTGTTTGAAACAGATCTGAAAAAAAACAATGTCAATCCAGCCCTTTTTATGTCATCATCACCCACAGGAAGGGTACTGTCCATCATTACACCCGATGCGCAGCGTTCCATGTTAACATTCCTCGGTGCATCGTCAGAAATTCAGCCCAGCGAAATTACTGAAAATTGTTTTAACAATGCCGCAATTGTTCATATCGAAGGGTTTTTGCTTTTTAATGAGGACCTCATTTTAAAAGCTTTAAAGGTTGCAAAATCCGTTGGCGCTCTTGTCTCATTGGATCTTGCCAGTTTTACGGTGGTCGAACAATCAAAACCCCTTCTTAAAAAAATTATATATGATTTCGTTGATATTTTGATTGCCAACGAGGATGAAGCGAAAGCATATACCGGTTACTCAGATGAAAACAAGGCTGTTAATTCCATGGCCAAAAACACATATATTGCGGCGCTAAAAGTTGGAAAAAGAGGAAGTTTTATTGCCAATAACGGAAGAACAATAAAAATTGAGCCTTTGGGGGACGGCGGCGCTGTGGATACAACAGGAGCCGGAGACCTTTGGGCGTCTGGTTTTTTGTTTGGGCTTGTTAACGGTTTTAGCCTTGAAAAATGCGGTAAGCTTGGTTCAGCCTGTGGTTATGAAGTATGCCAGGTTATGGGGGCCAGCATTCCGGAAGAAGGCTGGCGGAGAATAAAAAAAATTTTGGAGGTATAATGGCAGCAAAAAGGATATCCCGTGCTCGCAAAAGGGACCTTGAAAACCCTGACGAGTTTATAACATTTTGGACAAAGTTATTTAATATTGTTACTGAACATAAAATTCAATTTTTATGCGCACTAACGGTTTTTTGCGTATTGATCATTGTTGCCGCGGTTACAGTCTATTATTTGAAACAATCCGAAAACAAGGCATTTTTCCTTCTCCAACAGAGTGTTGCAAAATATCAGGCATTGATGAAAGCCGGCGATCCGAGCAAAGCATACCAGGAGGCGGAAAAAAATTTTGGCGTGATTCTGGAAAAATATTCAAACAGAAAAGGGGGGAAACTGGCCAGGCTTGCTTATGCTAATATTTGTTACGATGCTGGTGATTATGATAAAGCCATCGCCAATTTTAGTAAATTACTTGTGGACTTTAACGATGAACCTATTCTTAAAAATCTTGTTTTAAGCAGCCTTGGCTATTCCTATAATGCAAAAAAAGATTACAAAACTTCAGCCAAATATTTTGAAATGATCGTAACAACACCTGATTATGCTAACAAGGACGAAGCGCTTTTCAATTTAGGTGAGTTGTATGCTAAAATTGGAGAAAAAGATAAAAGTTTAGATGCGTTTAAAAAAATCTTATCAGACCACACCGGGTCCATGTATACTGCAATTGCTAAAGAAAAAATCGCATGGCAGTCAAAAAGCTAACCGGTGTCCATTGATAAATGTGGATTTTTGTTAAATATCAAGGCATGCGAAAAAAATAACCACAGGCATATAGTTGATATTCCGAGGATTATTTTTTGAACATAACGCAGAGATTGGGCAAAAAGACCATTTATGGATGGACACTAACTAAAATTCCAAAAAAAATGACCAATGGGCTTGATACCATTGGTCATTAAGGAGGAAAACAGATAAAGAAATTATTAGGTTTGAATTTAGTATATGCAATTTCCTTGCCAAAAATACGAAAAATTCGCCTCGTTTTTTATGTTTAAATTTATATAGGAATATCGTCAAGTTATATTCGTTTCATTTAAACTGTTTTTTTCTGGCCTCCCCCGGCCCCTTTCTTCTAGGCATTTAAATGTTCAAATATTTGAACCCGGATTAGAAATAAATTGTATAACATATTAATTTGTCTATACATTATTCATATTCACACGTGTTCAATTTTTTGAACACCATATCCTTTAAATGGGATAACCCTCTAATATGACTTAGATATAAACGATTTTTTTTCATTCAAGTTTTTGAACCAATGTCCAATTTAAACTTTTTTATCTTCCAATTGAGTCCACTTTTGCCAATACCGAGCAGATCTGCAGCCTGGGATTGAACGTTATCTGTTAATTTCAAGGCTCTTTCAATCATTTTCTTTTCTATCATCGCAAGTGTTTCATCCAGTTTTGCATCAGCAGGTATGCCTTCGAAATGAAGAGAATTATACACATTGCTCTTAAATTCCTTTGGGAGATGCGAGATCTTTATTTTATCGCTTTGGCATAACACCATGGCACGTTCTATAACATTTTCCAACTCTCGAACATTCCCAGGCCAAGCGTAATCATAAAAGAGGTGTTCCACTTCCGAATCAAGACCTTTTATTGAAATATCAGATTTTCGTGCATCTTTATATTTGTGTATAAAATGGTCGACCAACAGGCGAATATCTTCTTTACGCTCCCTTAAAATCGGCATGACGATATGTACCACATTCAGTCGATAATAGAGATCTTCCCTAAATTTCCCACGTGCCATCTCATCTTTTAGTATCTTGTTTGTTGCAGCTATAATACGAATATCTACAGATACTTGCTTAACACCCCCAACTCGTTCAAAAACTTTTTCCTGAAGCACTCGCAAAAGCTTTACCTGAAGATTTTGCGAAAGCTCACCGATTTCGTCAAGAAAAAGCGTGCCCCCGTCAGCAAGCTCGAAACGACCCTTTTTCATCGCAATAGCACCAGTAAACGCACCCTTTTCATGTCCAAAAAGCTCGCTCTCAAGGAGGTTTTCAGCGAGGGCACTACAGTTAACAGCAACAAAAGGTTTATCACGTCGCAAGCTATTAAAATGTATTGATTTTGCAACCAACTCTTTTCCGGTACCGCTTTCACCCTCTATCAATACCGTTGTGGTCACCGGTGCAACTTTTCGGATGGTTTCAAAAACATCCTGCATTACTTTGCTTTTTCCAATAATATTTCCGAAACTATACTGTGATTTTGCATCATTTCTGAGTTGCCGGTTTTCTTTGACGACCCGATACATATCCACAGCTTTGTTCACATAGACAATTAACTGATCATTATCGAAAGGTTTGAGTATATAACTATAAGCGCCTTTCTGCATTGCCTCTACAGCTTTATCTACAGTACCGTGAGCTGTCATCATAATGACCGGAAGGTCCTGATCCTTATTTTTTATTCTCTCCAAAAGTTCAATGCCATCCATGGATGGCATTTTCATGTCGGTAAGAACAAGGTCTATGTCGGCATTTGCCAGTATTTCAAGAGCTTCTCGACCGCTGTTGGCCGTAAAGGTTTCTAAGCCTTCTTCCTCAAGAATAGCACTCAATATAAGCGGATAATTTTTTTCATCATCCACAATAAGAACGGTTTCCATTCGATGCCCTTTAGTTAACAGGTAATATGATCTTTACAATGGTTCCGGTATCCGGCTTATTACCAATACTTACAGTTCCATCATGTGATTCGATAATGTTTCTCACAATACCAAGTCCCAGTCCGGTTCCTTTAGCTTTTGTTGTAAAAAAAGGATCCCAAATCTTTTCCATTATATCCTCGGGTATTCCCTCACCTTCATCTTCAAATACGATTGTCACAGCGTTATCTTCTGCGCTCACTTTCACATAAATTATACCGCCCTCAGGCATCCCTTGCATGGCAT
>Ga0316585_10000007_pt1 | contig 31913 bp, 29 predicted proteins | sample S_170502SCrBrC_D_FD_204517 | JGI IMG/M metagenome (GOLD analysis project Ga0316585, IMG submission 204517) | Rhizosphere microbial communities from salt marsh grasses in Alabama, United States - S_170502SCrBrC | ecosystem: Host-associated > Plants > Roots > Rhizosphere | place: USA: Alabama...
TCAAAAGCAAAACACGACCGTTCTCATTTTCATAATACCCCTCAAGACCATCGACCCAGATATTGTGGTCGGTGACGATAACAAAATCCAATCCGGCCTTAATTGCCTCCTCGGCAATTTCCTCGTGATATTTCTCCCCATCGGAATAAGGAGTGTGCATGTGCATATTGCCAATAACTTCGACCAAAGGAATGAAAATCCTCTCCTTGAATAATTTGGTTTTTCTTTGAATCAACCCTGCTCAGGATGGTAACAGATTTCGAGCTTGAACGCAGGTTGCTGATGGATTATCTTAATCGATGATTGATAAAATCATGGGATTATCCAGCCTTGAAGATTTGAATAAGAACAATCTTAAATTGTTAGGCAAGATGTTAGCAGATTCAGGGCTATGGCTTAACCATGCTGGCGTAAGATTCAGGCAGAGGGCCAGTGTTTAATTTAGGACTCCAGGGCTGCCGCTTGAAGCGTTTATTATTGAGACAACCGATTTCCTCTCGCAAATTGTCCGGTCGCCCGCCGGGAGAAAATTCCTCTATGATTGCGCTTCGCCAGCCCAGACTTGGTTTCTGCCAGCCCACAAGACCATATCCTTCGGCGTAGAAATATCTTTCATCGACCGGCTGTGTAGGACCCGATTCGTCACCTTGCAGCCAAGCTAATTCAACGACATTTTTAATAGTCAGACCGGTATCGAAAGTATATGTATTATGGAAATCCTGGAACTTTAACCAGCTGGGATCCAGATACCCACCTCTGGCGACAGTGCAGTCGGATTTGTAAAAGAAAACGACGTATGGTTTACGAAAATACATATTGCCGACGCCCATATAACGTTCGTTCCAAGCGGAGCCGACATTACCGTCTAAATAGTCCTGCATGCTGTCGTATAGTGAATAGAACAATTCATTCCCGAACGCGTCACTGCCGGGACTCGTGTCCGTACCACGATAAATATAGTCGCTGTCGTTCCAGAGTTCTTCCCATTCAGCCTTGAATTCGTTGCCTTTAGTGTGGTAAAAACGTGAACCACTGAATTGTGTTTGATGGCGAGCTTGCGTTTCTAAATCACCCTTGAACTGCACTTCATAGAGACGGCCGTCTCCCTGTATATAGCGCGCTAAATCATAGCTGGTAGGAGTGGGTATCTGTCTTACAACAATTGGTAAATAGGAAAAATTATCAAGTGGCGGAATCAGAAGGAAAGCGTGTTCTTGTCCATCAATCAGACCAGTCCCGACAATCCAGCCTCTATCATTGATACTGACAGCCGTGATTAACACTTCCCACGCCGACCCAGCCGGCAGATAAGTATTTAAATCCGCTATCTGGCCATTTTCCCAGATCACGGCGTGTAAGGCCTCTCCCACTTGAGCCTGCCCGACAATTACGCCCGCTGCATTAATCCCCAAGGCGCGACTTTCGGTTTGGGCAAAATTACCGATCGTTCCCAGATCTGACATGACGCCACCTTGCCAAAGAAAGGCATGTGTGGCCGATTCATCCGCAAGCGAAGCTTCCCCAACGACCATTCCCTTGTCATTGATATTGTGAGCTATACTTTGCTCACCACCCAAGGTGCCGAGATTTTCAAATGCTCCCTCTTGCCAGAGGAAAGCATTGTTGGTTGAACCATTATCGAGGAATCCAACGATTTGTTTTTGATTATTTAAGCTGTTTACCTGTGCCAAGCCTCCGGCAGTAGGTATTGTCTGCACCAGGGTCTCGTTCTCCCAAATAAGAATATTATTGTTACTTGTCCCGAGCGTATGACCGGCAGCAACATCTTCGTCGTTAACCGCTCTGGCAGTTCCTTGAATATTTTCACCAATCAGCAAAGGTTTGTAAGTATCTCCGATCCATAAAGTGGGTTTTACAATTTCTTCCGCGCCACTATTGGAGATTGTTTCGCCGGCGATGGTGCCCGATTCATTGATTGAGTAAGCGCTTGTTGTAAGTTCTCTAGGGGCTGATAGAGGCGTCATTGTCCCCTCAAACCAAAAGAATGCGCGCGAATCTTCTGCCGCTAGCTCACTACGGCCGACTACTTCACCCTTATAATTTAAATCGGACGCCTGGCTTGCCTCGCCGCCTAAGGTACCTAAATCGATGATTTTCACCGTCTCGCCGGGAGCTGCTAGGCGATTATTTTGACTGAATATAGCCTTCAAGAGGCTTAAGGACACCAAGGCAAGAAAGACATTGAGGAGGATGAAAATTATTTTTTTCATGGAGGACCTTTGTTTCTTCCTGAGCCGGTGAGCGGGCTCGGGGGATTATTTATTGAACATAGCACAGCGTGGGTGTCTGTACAATTGATGCACTTGCGATAAACCTTAAATTCACGTCTTGTTAGCGTGTTCAAGGGCGCGGTAAGCCGGTCGCCGTGACCCGTCCGGGTGTAGTAGACTGAAGCCTGTTTCACTGTATTCGTTGCCCAATAAAGGGCCGAAATTAAGATTCCAAATTATCATGGGGCCAACGGAGCTGTCCTCCTGCCCCATTTCCAAGGCGCGAAGTAAATAAACCGCCTGTTGCCATTCGTTCACATCATTCATGAATTCAACGCCGGCCGGCGGTTGAGCGGGGTTCCCATGGTCGTCCATAATCTGATCGAAACTGCCCCAACCAAATTCCGTTACCCAAAGCTGATCTTGCACCCCATATTCGGCAAGCAGCTTCTCGTAATCATTGAGGGTGTCTTTGAAGAAGAAGCTTGGATGATTATTATGTGTGGGTACAGATGGGTCAGGAGCGTCGTTACTGCTGTCCGGCGGATTAGCCCATCCGTAAGGGTGGACGCCTATTCCATCAACGGTGTCCCCAATCCCGACTTCCAGCATGCCGCGTAAAAACACACGATCATCGATTGCCGTGATACCATCATTGATCCCCGTAGTAGCCGGAGCGGCACTGATAACCAGAGCTTCCGGATCCGCTTGATGTAATCCGTCAGCGCCGGTTTTAATAAGCCGGGTTAACTCGGCCGGACTTAATGGCGCTCCGTTCCATTCCCGCTGCAAATTTGGTTCATTCCAGAGCTCGTATGCTGCGACGCGACCCTGATATCGACTGCCTAGAAAAGCCATAAAATCTCTATAGAGGGCATAATCGGTCGGGGGACCATCTAATTCGGTTGTCGGCCGGCTCCATTCTGGCGCTTTGGAGACGCTGAGTAGTACCTTGATGTCATTATTCACCGCCGCCTCTATCAGGGAATCGAGTTCCGCCAGATGATCCTCGGCATAAGCATCAGGATACGGCTGGTAGAGTTTCCAGGAAACTTGTACTTTAACCCAGCCCACGCCGAGAGCGCTAAGATGGCGCAAAATCAGCCGTAAATCTTCCTGGTGAATGTGGATTTGTACACCAAAATTCTCCATCAGCAGCGGAGGTCCGTCATATTTAGGGTAATTCGGTGTTGGCGTTGATGTGATTGTGAGCTGAATCGTAGAGGTTGGTGAGGGTTGAGTTGGGCTGATTGTTGCCGGGCTTGTGGCGCTTGCAGGCACTGTTTGTACAGGCTCGGCAATTACTATCGGTAATAGAGATGCAGAAGAAGTTGGTGTAGTGGTGGATGGTTGAGAAGCATCCTCCTGCCGTGGCGTCTCCTGTCTGCTGCATGCGGAAAATAATAAGAGAATAGAGGCAGCCGCTCCAACGAGTCGATAAAGATTTTTATGACACATGGGAATCATCCAAAATGTTTAACTTTCCGCCTGAGTAAACTGCATGGTGTAAAGATCGTAGTAGCGACCTTTCTTCGCCAGCAGTTCACTGTGGGTTCCTCGTTCCAAGATTCGGCCGTGATCCAGGACAACAATTTGATCGGCATTGACGATCGTGCTCAGGCGATGGGCGATCACAAAGCTGGTACGCCCGGCCATTAAAGTGTCCATTGCATCTTGGATAATCTTCTCGCTGGTTGTATCAACACTGCTGGTAGCTTCATCAAGAACTAGAATTTTGGGATCGGCCAGCAAGGCGCGCGCAAATGACAATATCTGGCGTTGGCCAACACTGAGATTTGAACCGTTTTCTCCAACTTCCGTCTGGTATCCGTCCAATGTCTTCATGATGAAATCGTGTGCCCCAACAGCTTTGGCTGTGGCAATAATCTCTTCTTCTGTTGCGTCTAATCGGCCGTACCGAATGTTATCTTCAATTGTCCCCGTGAACAGGAAGGTATCTTGCAGAACAATACCTAACTGCTGCCTTAAGCTGGCCTGACTTAGCTCGCGAATATCATGCCCATCGAGGGTGATGGTTCCCTTGCTGATATCAAAGAAACGCGTTAAGAGACGGATGATGGTACTTTTGCCGGCCCCTGTTTCACCAACCAGGGCGATCCGCTGGCCTGGCTCCGCTCTCAAATTGATATTCTCTAAGATCAGATGGTGGTCATCATATCCAAAGCTGACATCATCGAATATCACTTCACCCTTAATTGGCGGGAGGTTTCGCGCTTGCGGAATATCTTGAACCGTTGGTCCCAAATCCAGCAAGGTAAAAACACGTTCACTTGAAGCCATTGTGGCCTGGAAGATGTTGTAGCGCTGAGCGAGCTCGCGGATTGGTTCAAAGAAGCGATCCACATACAGCACAAAGGCCATTAGCGTACCAGCAGTCAATTCATCGCCCAACACCAACCATCCTCCAACACCGACAACAAGGGCTGTGGCAATCGATCCTAAAAAGTCTACACTGGGAAAAAAGACGGCCGATAAGCGAGTTGCCTGTACATTGGCGTCAAAGTAGGAGGTGTTCAAGGTGTCGAAAAACTGGTGGTTGCGCTCTTCTCGCGTAAAGCTTTGGGTTACCCGGATGCCGGTGATTGATTCATTTAAATAGCCATTGATAAGAGATAGCCGCTGCCGGGTATCCCGATAAGCAACGCGCACATGTTTCCGATAATAATTTGTTGCAAAGGCCATAAAAGGCAGGACTGAAAAGGTTACCAGAGCCAGACGCCAGTTGAGCAGCAGCATGGCCACAATGATGCCGGCCAAGGTAAAGAAGGAGCGGAAAAGACCGGTGATGGACCAGGTCACGAAACGTTCCACAACGCCCACATCCCCGATCAAGCGGCTCATAAGACGGCCGACACTGTAGCCACTAAAGAAACTCAGGGATAGTGTGTGCAGATGGCGAAACAGGTAGCTGCGAAAGTCAGCGACTACGCTGGTGCCGACAGTGGCCATCAATGAAATGCGCCAGCGATCTGTAGCCCAGACCAAAACGGCAATAACTAGAAGTAATAAAGTCCACAGCCGCGTCGCCATTAGGGAGCCGGTGCGAATCCCTTCGTCGATTGCCCGCCCAATAATGATTGGTTGCAAAATCAGCAGCAGGGAAGTGATGACCATCATGACGATAGCCAGGATCAATTTAGCCTGGTAGGGTTTGAGAAAGACCATTAACCGGCGTACAAGCCTACTGTCATACGCCTTGCCGAGTTGATCCTCTTCATCGGGCAGCAGATCTCTGATCAAATCTTCATTGACTGTTTCGTCGCGCCTGAAACGTCTCTTCTTCCCCGCCGAGCTTGTGTTTTCTTGGGTCATGAGCCGGATGCTCCTTGTGCTGAATTGTCCAGGCTGGCCTGTAAGGCAACAAACTCTTCTTGATCGCGCAGCTGCATATCGTAAATCTGGCGATATAGACCATTTAATTTTAGTAATTCTTCGTGTGTGCCGCGTTCGATGATTTGGCCTTTGTCTAATACAAGGATGCAGTCGGCTTGTTTGAGGGTTAGCAGCCGTTGGGCGATGACAAAGGTTGTACGGCCGACCATGAGTTCATCAAGCGCTTGTTGTATAAGATGTTCAGTTTCCGTATCCACGCTGCTTGTTGAGTCGTCGAGGATGAGTATGCGCGGGTTGGTGAGCAGGGCACGGGCGATAGCGATGCGCTGCTTCTGACCTCCGCTAAGCGTAACGCCGCGTTCCCCAACACGCGTATCATAACCTTCAGCCATTTCTAAGATGAAATTATGAGCCCGCGCAGCTTTCGCAGCGGCGATTATTTCTTCATCCGTGGCCTCGGGGCAGCCATAGGAAATATTTTCAGCAATCGATTGGCTGAAAAGGAAAGGATCTTGCAAGACGATCCCGATATGGGAGCGTAAACTTCGCAGCTGCCAGTCGCGTACATCAATGTTGTCCACCAGCACACGGCCGTTGTCGACGTTGTAAAATCGGGGAATCAGGTTAGTCACTGTTGATTTTCCCGATCCCGTGGGACCGATCAGAGCTATTCGACGCCCCGGTTCCGCATGAAAGGTGATATCATCTAAGATCGGTATTTTTGATAGGTAGGCAAAACTCACATCTTCGAACCGAACGTCTCCTTGAATCTGATCGGCAACATACGGATCTTCTGGCTCTTGAATATCATTCGCTTCATCCATGATCGCGAATACACGCGATGCGCTGGCTCCCGCAGTAGCTACCTGATTTACAAGAAAACCTAATCGCTGGACCGGACCGTTGAGCATGAGCACATAGGTGATCATGGCAAACAGCGTACCCACAGTAATTACACCATCAATAGCCAATGGACCGCCGAAAAAGAGCAGTAGGATGATGCTTAGGGTTATTAAGAAATTGAATACCGGCCAATTATCAGACCAGGCCCGAATTACTCTAAATCTTCGCGTAAACCATTCCCCATTTTCTTCGTCGAACTTTTCCAATTCGTAGGGTTCGCGGGCAAATGATTTAACAACCCGGATACCGGTTAGACTTTCTTGCATCCTTGTTGAGAGAATGCCCATCTGATCCTGGATTCGCCTGAACATCGGCCGAATCGTATTGCCAAATCGAATGGTTGTAAAAATCAGGAAAGGTACAGGAATTAGGGCGATTAGGGTCAATTTGGGTTCTTCCCAGAGCATGACGGTTACGACGCCAATCATAAGCAGGATTGTGGCGATGAGATCCGCCAATCCGATTCCTGTGAAATGTTCTGTTTCCGAGATATCGCCCGTTGCCCGGCTCATCAGGTCGCCCGTATGACTTTTGTCATGAAAAGTAAATGATTGACCCTGTACACTCTGGTAGAAGTCATTGCGTAAATCATAACCAACGCGGTGAGATAGCCATTCACCATAATACAATTGAGCAAAACTGGCTATGCTGCGCAGTAAAGCGATGACCAGAATGATCCCAGCGGCAATCAAAAGCGCGCGCATGTTGGCATCGGCCAAGCCCTGGTCGATTGCACCTTTGATTACCTGGGGCACAAAAAGATTGAACAGCGTCGTCGCCGCCAACGCGCCATAAGCAATGATTAATTGAAGGGGATACGGCCGTAAATAGCCGAGCAGTCTCCGGTATATACCCTCTGTACTTTGCATTTCCGGATTAACTTCTGCCACTACCAATTGCCTCGCTTTGGCCGTTTTCGCTATTGAAAACGAAAAAGATTACTCCTTGAATGGATCACTGATTATGACCAAACATTACAGTGTAGCTAGACCAGCCTCCTACGTAAGTCCTCTTTAAGTTTTTCTCATAAAAACTATCTTCTACCAATAAAAAACCGGTCATCGATTCAATTTCGACGACCGGTTGAAGAGCTGCTAATTTATGGTTGAAGTTGTTTTACTCTTCCGTGATCGTCACGCTCTTGATGGTGTCACCCTGGCGAATGGCATTGACGACATTCATGCTTTCCTTATTAGCAACCTTACCGAATACCGTGTGACGGCCGTCGAGATGGGGTTGGGGGCTGTGTGTGATGAAGAATTGGCTGCCGTTCGTATTTGGACCGGCGTTGGCCATCGAAATAACACCTGTTTCATGCTTCAGTGGATTGTTCAGGACCTCATCTTCGAAGCGATACCCAGGACCGCCGCGCCCGGTACCGGTTGGATCGCCGCCCTGGATCATGAAATTGCTGATCACTCGGTGAAAAGTTACGTTGTCATAAAAACCCTGGTTGGCCAGAAAAACGAAGTTATTCACTGTCTTTGGCGCATTTGTGGGATCTAAATTCAGGGTAATATTGCCTTTGTTCGTTTCAATTGTCGCCTGATAGCTTTTATCAGGGTCAATCGTCATTTCTGGAGGGGAACTCCATTGCATAGTCATAGGTATACCTCGTTTACCATTCTGTTCAAAGTAAAAAAGTGATCGAATGGTTGATCTTATTAAGTTTAAATATAGCTGGTCATCACCATTCAGCCAAATTTGACCTAAAAAAGGAGATTCTTCAATTTAGAGAAAACGTGCTTAGGATTTTATAATCAGATTACGCTATTTGATGGCAAAGTTAATCTATATAAGAATCTAGATGACGCCCAGTTCGCTGTTTAGTATCAGGGATGCGGCTCCTAGCATAACGATATCCTGTCCCAGGTCACTGAGCTCAACCTGGGTTTCTGCTACCAACTGCTCCATGGCTCTTGGAAACAGGGCTTGATTGATAGCTTCTAACAAGGGTTGGCCAAAGCGGGCCATGCTGCCGGCGATAATAATTTTGTTGATATTGAGTACACCTACCAGGTGGGCGACGGCTATACCGAGATGGTGGCCGGCCTCGATAACGAGATTTAGCAGCTCAGTATCACCGGCTTCTACTGCATGTAAAATAGTGGTCGTTGTTATTTGTTCAGGTGATTCAACCAAATCGTTGATCAATGCTTCCTGATTATTACGGGCAATTTCTTGGGCGCATTCGACCAGATAGCGCGTGCTGGCAACAGTCTCCAGGCAGCCATAATGGCCGCAGCGGCATAAAATACCGTCTTCAACAGTGCGAATATGTCCGATTTCTCCGGCTGCTGAATTGTCTCCATGGTGCAATCGGCCGTTCAACACAAATCCAGCGCTTATTCCTCTGCCAACCTTGACAACTGTCAAATTTGAAAGTCCCTGGTCCTGACCAAAGGTGAATTGGCCTAATGCGGCGCAGTGGCTGTCATTTCCAACACGAACCGGTATTGTAAATCGTGTCTGTAATAAATCCCTCAAGGGCAGGTTTTTCCAATCGAGATTTACAGCCTGTCGCACAATGCCTGCTTTTGCATCGATCAACCCGGGTGCGCCTGCACCGATGCCTAGAACAGGACCATCAACCTGGTCAAGCAGCGAATCGATCAAATCATAAACCAGGTCCAACGCTTCCTGACCGTTGCAATCGTGAATTGGAACCGCTGCGCGATGTAGAAATTGACCCCGTAGATCGATTACACCTCCCCGGAATTCACTGTCAGCCAGATCGATGCCAATCATGAAGCGTGCTTGCGCGGGCAGGTTGAGCAAGACGGGGGGTTTGCCGCCAATTGATGGACCCAGGCCCGTTTCTTCAACCAAGCCTTCATCCAGTAATTCAGCGACGATATGAGAAACCGTTGTGCGCGTTAGTCCGGTGGCGCGGGCGATGTCGGCGCGGCTGATTTCGCTCTGCTGATAAATAGTCCTTAAGATCAGGCGTTTGTTATGGGATCGCGTCTGTTCGCGGGTCGCTTTTTTCATGGGTATAAAATCAAAGTTAGTACAATCAACTAACAAAGAATAGTGTACAAGAGGGTAATTCGCTTGTCAATTTTCCGGAGGTAATTATGGGCAGGTTGGATTGGCTGTACAGCCGGTGGCGACGGTTGTACAGGCGTAGTTGAGATTCATGCCCAGGTAAGGGGAGGGATCGAGTGTGTTAGCGATATCGAGTTCGTTGGTGTAACGGCCGTTGCCGTCATCCTTAACAATGGAAAAATGGAGGTGAACCCATACATCCCGCAGGGAGTTGCCGTTGTAATTGCCCGTGTAGCCAAGCAGTGTTCCCTGGGAGACAAACTTTTCATGTGTGCCTGGAGTAAAGGCGGGTTCGATATAATCGTTTCCTGCTTCGTCGGCCATATGCGTATAGTAAAGCCAGATCTATTAGACCCAAACCGGTAGGTAATCTGCGGTTGGTTCTTCGAGTAACGCTTGCAGGAAGTTGTTCACTGGATTCTGTCAATATTTCTGGTTCAGAAGTAGGTACAAAGTTAGGCAATAATGTATTGATTTAGGTAACAGGGTTCCGATTATGAGCAAGTCGGATTTGGAGAACATTGTATTGGTGAAGTATCGATATCTGCACAAGTATAGTTGACTGGTAGTCCTAGATAGGGCGATGGGTCGAGAGTATTTTCAAATTGCAGTTCATTCAGATACTGACCGCCGCCATCGTCCTTTACTATCGAAAAATGGAGATGGACCCAGATGCTGCGTGGCGAGTTGCCGTTGTAGTCGCCGGTATATCCCAAAAGAGTACCTTGTTGAACGAACATCTCACTGGTGCCTGGCGGAAAGCTATCCACGATGAAACTGTTACCCTCACGGTCAGCCATATGGGTGTAAAAAAGCCACACTTGAACGCCTGGATTCAAAGGGTCATCCGGTACGCGTAAGATTACTGCGCTCCTCCAATCCGGTTCACGCGTCAGATAGCCGTCGTATGCTGCATATACTGGGATAACTCCAGGTTCTGCGTCACTGAAGATGTCGATACCTTGGTGTGGGTTGGAAGCAGAGTAAGGTCCCCTTGGGTCGCCATAGAGAAGGCCGATGTAGCCATCAGCTGGTAAGATAAAAGGTGCGCCTTCACATTTATCTCGCTGAACTGTGACGAGCGATTCGCGATCGGCCGAATCTCCTCGCAACCAAAGTAAGAAATTACTATTACGTGGACTAATCATAAAACTTACGGCGCGAAGTACAACATAGATTAGTAATATAAGCAAAATGGTTAGGATGATTATTTTTTTCACACTATTACAAATTGGTTTCCTTTGACTCTTAATGGAAAAATTTATTCTAAATCAACCCAAATTATAGGCAAAGTCCGATACTGCACACAGCAAGCAACAAGGATCAATAATCATAATTGCGAGGTAGGAGCAGGATGAGAAACAAGTCGGTCGGGTTGGTTGGGCTTGAGAAAATTTGGTCCCTTTAGTTCTTGATACGAATAATTGTTCTAATCAAGCATGAAGTTAGAGACCTATTGACTATCCCCTAAAAAAAGTGGGAACTGCTTCACTGTTGCAATGCGCGTAGTCATTTCCCTCACCGGAGGCGGCAAGCAAGCTGCTCTATCTGGCTACGGTCAGTATTACCCGAAAGTGAACGATGCTAATCCGGAACTGGAATCAGGTGCTCAATCAATTGGTGATGCGCTTTGATGATCGGATAGAATTCTAGGATGTAATCACGGATTTAAACAGAATATTGGATACTCCCTGTGAAGTATTGATGGAAGAGCCTGAACGAATTATGCAGGAGACCATGGAAGAACGACGCCGGCAACATCGACAAGGCGTCCAAGAAAGGCTATATTGGAACAGTGAGGCCTCTCTTATTTTGAGGCCGGTGCCGTGTGTGCTGTTTGGCAACGGACACTGGCGCTCAGATCTCGCGGGTCCGGCAGTGGCTGACGGCAAGTTCAAAGCCCCGCGATCATTCACTAGGCTTCTATGGTTTCAAGAATAACTCTTCGCAATATAACCTTGCTGCTGGGCAGCACAACCACGGTACTGGTAGCGATCATAGCCCCCGCTCTTCCGGGAATGGCGGAAGCCTTTGCATCATTGCCCAACGCGGATTTTTGGGTCCGGCAAACCCTGACGATGCCAGCTCTGTTTATGGCCATGGGGGCGTTGTTCGCAGGCCAACTGCTGGATCGCGTGGGTCGCAGGCCGGTCCTGATCGTTTCGCTGATTCTCATGGGATTGTCAGGAACGGCCGGTTTCTTTTTGAACTCGCTGACAGCTATCATGGTTAGCCGGGCCATCCTTGGCATTGCCGTTGCCGGCATCACGAGCGGTTTTACAACGCTTATCCTTGATAGCTTCAAAGGGGACGAGTTAAATAAATTCCTGGGTTACCAGGCCGCGGCCGTGGGCTTCGCCAGCATGCTGTTTCTATTCGCGGTCGGGTTCCTTGCCGAATTAGGCTGGCGCCCTCCCTTCCTCATCCATCTGTTCCCCTTCATCGTCTTGCCAGGCGTCATCTTCTTTATTGACGAACCGGAGAGAGACGCTGCGGGGCCGGCGATGGGCGTTGAGAAGGTCCCCTTCCCCTGGCGCAGGCTGGCGCCCGTCTACGTGACGACCTTTACCGGGATGGCAATCTTCTTCATATTCCCGGTTCAGCTTCCTTTTTATCTAAGCAATGAAGGTCCCAGCCAGATCGGTACTGCTCTGGCGCTTCAAACTGTTTCATCAGTTTTCGTGGCTCTGCTCTACCAGCGTATTAAGGCGCGGCACTCCTATTTTGCCATTTTTGGCGTGGTTTTCCTGACTCTCAGTCTCAACCACTTTATTGTTTCCTTATCGACCACCTTTCTGGTCATCATTGCCGGATTGATCATAGGCGGCATCGCTCCAGGCCTTTTCCCGCCCAACATCAATGGCTGGCTGAACAGCATCGCTCCTGCTGAGCTGCGCGGCAGGGCCGTCGGCTTGTTGACCAGTTCACTCCTTCTGGGTCAGTTCGCTTCTCCTTTGATCGCCCAACCATTTATCACAAAATTTGAGCTTCCCACTACATTTGCCATCGCTGGGGCGCTCGCACTGGGGGTGGCGCTCGTTTTCGCTGCAGCCGCCTACAGACAAAAGACAGACTTGGCGCCAGCGGTTAAGGACGGAATTTAGAGATGGGACATGGGCATCGCCGATGAGGGTGTCCAATATATTGGATACTCCCAGCAAAGTCCAAGGTGCAGAACAGGCGCGAAGAGACTAAGCACAGAAAACTTGAGCAAAGGCGCCGGCTGAATCGACATATGGTGCACAATGATTTATCGTCGGGGTGGCAAACCCTCTCTTAATTTTTCAACCTTTGGGACAGATCGGTAGCTAAGAATAAGGGAGGTTTTCGCCATTGGATACGATAACATCGGGGATTGAAGCGATGGCAAAGAAATTACAAAAATATCCGCAGCAAATACTGTTCGCAATATCAGATTTGTCTCCCCGGATCAAGCGGGTCATCCGGAACACGCATGATCAGCGTACTGCGCCACTCTGACTTTCGTGTCACATACCCATCATAGGCGGCATAAACAGGCGTGATCCCTGGATCTGAATCACTGAAAATATCAATACCTTGGTGAGGATTCGAGGCGGAATAAGGTCCTCTTGGATCGCCATATAACAGCCCAATATAACCATCGGATGGTAGAATGAACGGGGCGTCTGGACAGGCCTCGCGCTGCACAATAGTCAGTGCTTCCCTTTCCTGGGCATTTCCCCGCCACCAGCGATAAAAATCCTGGTTGTGTGGATTGTTGTATGCACGCCAAAGCCAGAGCAAGGCAAGGCCGGCCAAGAGGATAATGGCAAGCGAGAATAAAAGACGATATCTACGCATCGCGCAATTGTATAAGGCGGGGTAATAGCGAGGCAATGTTATATATAATTTTCGTTAGGAGTTTTTGCTGGCGTTAATTTCCCTTATAATCACGCGCATCAACCGAATTTGTTGTGGAGGTTTTTGTGACACTAGATCTAGCAGGTTTGAAAATTGGTCATGCGGAAGTTGAAGGCCACCTAACAGGTTGTACTGTTATCCTTTGCCCGGATGGGACAACAGCTGGAGTTGATGTGCGTGGTCCGGCGCCGGGAAGCCGCGAAACAGCGTTATTAGGGATCGATAAGCCGGTTCACTTCATTAACGCCATAATGCTTTCCGGGGGCAGTGCGTTTGGCCTCGCGGCGGCGGATGGGGCTATGCGTTATTTGGCAGAGAGAAATATCGGCCATCCAACGCTGATTAAACCAATTCCCATCGTTCCGGCGGCTATCATCTATGATTTATTCCTTAGCCAGGGACAGGCTTTCCCGACGGCAGAAACGGGTTATGCCGCCTGCCTGAATGCCGCGGATGGTGAAATCGCCCAGGGGAATGTTGGTGCCGGATTAGGGGCGATCGTGGGTAAGTGGTCCATGACCGGAGGGATTATGAAAGGGGGTTTTGGCCTTGCCAGCCACCGTGATGGCGATCTGGTCGTTGGCGCAGCGGTTGTAGTTAATGCTATTGGTGATATCGTGGAGAGCGACGGCCGAATCCTGGCCGGAGCGCGAAAGCCGGAAGGTGGTTGGATGGTTGAAGAAAACCCGTTCCGCCGCTTCCCGGATGCCCCACCGGTCCAATTGGGCACGAACACTACATTGGCTGTCGTTTATACGAATGCTGCCCTAAATAAGGTCGAGGCAAATAGGTTGGCGCAGCGCGCGCATGATGGATTGGCGATCGCCATCCGACCGGTGCATACGACCCATGACGGAGATATTGCTTTTGCCTTGGCTACCGGACAAGTTGAAGGTGGTTTTGATGCTGTTGCCAGTTTTGCCGTTGATATGGTTGCCGAGGCAATTCGTAATAGTGTTCGTCAAGCGCGTTCGGTTGGGCCAATTCTAGGCCTGGCTGATTAAATCATTGGGAGAAGAAATATTGTCTTATCCATATCCTGAGCTGCCTCACCAGACAGTGGAAGCGTTGGGGATCAAAACCTCCTATACCTTTGCCGGTGACCCTGATTTGCCGTTAATTGTTTTGCTGCATGGTATGAGCAATTCAGGTGACGCTTATCGTGAAGTGATGCACGAGTTGGCGGACTCGTTTTGGTTAATCGCTCCCGATTTGCCAGGATTTGGTCAAAGCGGAGATACTGAGCCTTATACTCTGTCACATTTGGTGGAATGGTTCGCATCATTTAAGGACGCGTTAGACTTGCCGCAAATGATGCTGTTAGGCCATTCCTTTGGCGGGGCAATAGTTACAAATTATACACTTTTCTATCCTGCGGATGTCATTCGCTTACTGCTAGTTGCTCCAGCAGTATTCGCCGGTGAATTATTTCCAGATTTGCTGAAACGATTAGCCATTTCATTGGGATTGGTTGATTTGGGAACTTCCTTGTCCCAATTGCCAGTCATATCTGACAGCCAATCCGGTAGACCGTTTTATGATCCTGATAATATTGATGAAAGCGTTTGGTCAAGACGATCAACCGCTTTTAGGCAGTCCCGTGCCTCGGACAGCGTATTAAAGGCTTTGGCTTTCCAAAATATCAAATCACAACTTCATACCATCGAGCAGCCGGTTTGCATCATTTGGGGTGAGGAGGATCCTGTCCTTCCTGTCACCCAGGCGGTTCAACTTGGCGAAGAGCTACCAAATTCTCAGGTCATTATCTACGAAAAATGTGGTCACATGCCATTTCTTGAAAAGCAAGAGGAATTTTTAACGACCGCCCGTGCTTTTTTCGGAGCGGAAAGGTTAACTTGAATTAAAGTATGAGCCAAAGAGTTATCTCAGTTTTTGGTGGGTCATCGCCACAACCAGGGAGCGCCGCGTATCAAGATGCATATGATGTTGGCCGGTTTCTCGCCCAGCGAGGCTTTACGGTCGCCTCTGGTGGCTATTCCGGGACCATGTCGGCCGTTTCACAAGGAGCCGCCGAAGCGGGTAGGCACGTGATCGGTGTCACATCGGAACAGATCGAACGATTTCGTCCTTTAGCACCTAACCAGTGGGTGCAGGAAGAGATCCGCTACGATAATTTGCAGGATCGATTGATTCACTTGGTTCGGTATAACACCGGCATGATCGTCTTACCCGGTGGAATAGGCACCTTATCAGAAATGGCCTTGGCCTGGAGTTACTTGCAGGTAGGTGAAATTTCAGCTAGGCCGCTCGTTCTGTTTGGCCCGAAATGGCGGGATGTACTCAACCGCTTCCTAGATCCCATGTATGTACGTTTGGAGCATTTTCAATTATTACAATTTACAGACTCACCCTTGCAAGCTGTTGAATATATCGCCAACCATCCAACGAACAAAATAGAACGGGAGACAGAATTGTGACCCAACCACTATTTCTTAAACTGGGAGGATCACTGATCACCGATAAGACAGGCGTGGAGGTAGTGCGCGAAGATGTCCTGGTCAGATTGTCGAGAGAGATCGCCGAAGCCCGAAAACAAAACCCGACCATGGAGCTGGTACTCGGTCACGGAAGCGGTTCATTTGGACATGTGGCCGGTGCGAAGTTCGGCACAAGGCAAGGTGTTAAAACCGAAACAGAGTGGGGGGGATTTGCCGAGGTCAGCGATGCCGCCTCCCGGCTTAACCGTCTGGTGATCGAGGCGCTGCTGGCCGCCGGCGTTCCGGCGATAAGCTTACAGCCATCGGCCTCGGCAATCTGTGAAGATGGGCAAATAATCAGCCTCGCCGATGAACCCGTCCGCAGAGCGCTAAATGCGGGCCTCCTACCAGTTGTTTATGGTGATGTGGCATTCGACAATATTCGAGGCGGGACGATTATTTCTACCGAAGAAGTGCTCATCTTCCTGGCCCGATCGTTACGGCCGGCCTGGTTCTTGTTGGCGGGAGAGACCCCTGGCGTACTGGATGCAGATGGGCAGGTTGTCCCGCTGATAACTGCCGATAATTTCGATCAGATTGCAGGCGCACTCGGCCGTTCTCGAGGCACTGATGTCACCGGCGGTATGGCCAGTAAAGTGCTCTCAATGCTCGATCTGGTGCAGACTTATCCAAACTCTCGGGTACGCTTGTTCACCGGGTTGGAGAAAGAAAGCCTTCTTAAAGTATTGATCGATCCGGCTCAGCAGCTGGGAACTGAACTTAGATCCATAAGATTTGGATCAAATACCTTATCTGACCGGGCTTAAGGAAAGCGACTTGCAGCTAATTTTCATGCCTGATCACCTGATTGTCTCTTCCCCCTGCTTAAAGGTTTGGTAAAATTAGGAAATTGTAGGTCTTGATTGGATGTGCATGAAGAGAGATGTTGGAAATGCATAAAGCGAGACCACGACTTATTGACATGCGCCTGTTCCCTTAGAAACCACGTCGAATGTAGATGGTATCTTTAGTGAATGGGCTACCTGGAGGTTCATTTTATGAATAGGAAAGTATTACTGACTGTATTGGTGCTTTGTCTGGTTTTGTTACTGACCGCCTGTGGAGGCGGTGGCGGCGATCAGGCAGCATCCGAGGGCAGTGAAAGTTCAACCTCGGTCGGTGATGCAGCGAATGGTAAGGAGCTATATGAAATGACAGTTATCGGTTCTGCGAGTGCCCCGGGTTGTATCACCTGCCACTCATTGGAGCCTGATGTTGTTCTGGTAGGTCCTTCTCATGCCGGTGTTGGAGCTCGCGCTGCAACTTATCAAGAAGGTGTAGACGCTGAGACTTATCTTCGCGAATCAATTACTGATCCCGATGCACATATTGTTGAAGGGTTTACCCCAGGCGTCATGTATCAGAATTATGCTGAGGACCTTACCGCGCGCCAGATAAATGATTTGGTCGCCTACCTGATAACGTTGCAGTAGTCCTTCAATTCAGGCGCACCTAGTTGGTGTGAATTTCATAGTGAACGTGAAATGCTGTTTATGGCCGTGTTTCACGTTCAGTTTTTTTGTCCCTAGATTTCGTTGTTTTTTGAAGGTAATATTCTCACCATCCTTCCTCCACTCAATCGGCAAATAAACTTAATATTTTTACATGTCAAGGAGTTTCTTCGAGAGTTAATTGTGAAAAAAATCACAAATGGGTGATGTTTGTCATATCAAGTACTGACGAAAGTCACTTGAAACTTGTTATTTTGACTGTTAGCATGAGAGAGGTGTTTTTTGCCTCACAGTACAAAGTGTTACAAGAGAGGAATGGTCAGGGATCTCTTCTCTTCAATGGTCCTTTCTAGCTGAGCGTATTGGTCGTGAACTTCGATCACATATTCAAATTATTTCTAATTATTCTTGGTAGTAGATTTTGTGAACATCGTTTAGTCAAAATCTACAAATTACATCTTGTTATATAAGCTTCTGTCCGTTTGGGTGGGGGCTTTTTATTTATTTCCAATGGTTTGCTCACTGAGCCTTTAGTAAAAGAGGAGGTGTCCTTTGAGCGCAATGCTTAACGAGGAAAAGAATGGGGCGCCAATCAGCTATATGGCAGAAGTATCCAGGGCTACTCCAGGCAATTGCCGCCTGGAAATGTGCATCCAATGTGGCACATGCGGTGGATCCTGTCCTTCGGCTGATGACATGGATCATACACCCCGACAACTATTCGCAATGATCCGTGCGGATATGCGAGATGCAGTGCTAGCCAGTAACACACCCTGGCACTGTGTCTCATGTTACTACTGCACCGTGCGCTGTCCGCAAGAAATTCATATCACGGACATCATGTATACCCTGAAGAATATGGCTATTGCCGCAGGACAATACAAAAAGACGATTGATGCAGATTTTTCAGAATCATTTGTTGGTTATGTTGATGAATATGGACGAAGTTTCGAGTTGGGACTGGCTACTCGAATGTATCTGCGTCACAGCCCATTAAGTATTCTAAAGACGGCTACTATGGGCTTTGGTATGCTAACGCGAGATCGTCTTGACTTCTCTCCCCAGAGGATCAAAAACCTGGATCAATTGCAAAGCATACTAAAACGGGCAGGGGAAATTGAGGAGGCAGTAAGATGACCAAATACCTATTTTATCCTGGTTGTTCCATGCAAAAGAACGCACGTTCCTATCTGGATTCCATGATGGCTATTCGACCTGAACTCGATATTACTTTCGAAGAGGTCGATGATTGGAATTGCTGTGGAGCGACTGAATATTGGTCCGTTCACCAGGTAAAGGCACACGCCCTCATCGGCCGTAATTTAGCTCTGGCGGAGCAGCAGGCCAATGGCTCGAACACGCTAGTTGCCGGCTGCAGTGCTTGCTATTTGAATCTGGCCAAGACGGCGAATTATCTGGAAGAGGATCTTCAGCTGCGCGCCAAGATAGACGATGCCCTCGCCGTCGGCGGACTGCACTTCACGCCTGGTTCGTTGGATATCAGGCATCTGTTGGATATCGTGTTCAACGACGTCGGGTTGGAGAAAATTCGCAGTAAAGTTGTGCGCCCTCTGACCGGTTTACGAGTTGCTCCCTATTATGGATGCATGATTGTCCGGCCTGACCGGGAAAACCGGTATGGAAATCCAGAATATCCGACTGCACTCGATAAACTGCTGGAGGCTCTAGGGGCAACGGTCATTGATTTTCCCCAGAAAACACATTGCTGCGGTGGACATATGACTCAGATTAGTCCTGAGGTGGCTTATGAACTGCTGCACCGGCTGATTTCAGGGGCTGATAGATATAACGCGGACTTAATTGTAACTCTTTGCCCAATGTGCCAGCTTAACCTGGACGCATACCAGGGTGATATGAATACCTTTATGGATACTGATTACCATATGCCTTGTTTATATTTCACACAGATGATGGGATTGGCTTTTGGGCATGATCCTAAAGAGCTGGGTATTGGGAAAGAGTTTGTTGATGCCGGTCCTGCACTTGCAAAAATCGGTGTCGAGTTACCGGAAGCCGAAGAAAGGCCCAAACCGAAACCTCGCCGTAAGCAGAAACAGGAAGGTTTACCAATGCCACGCATGGGGGATGGAAATGAGTAACAAACAAAACCAGCCTCAAGATGAAAAAGAGAGGATCGGCGTTTATGTCTGCCATTGCGGATCGAACATAGCCGGCGTTGTGGATGTTGAAGATGTCGCCGTTTGGGCAAAAGAAGAATTAGGTGATCAAGGCGTTGTTGTCTCACGCGATTATAAATTTATGTGCTCAAGTCTCGGACAAGAGATGATCGAGAATGACATCAAAGAACAGGGGTTAAATCGTGTTGTTGTGGCGGCTTGTTCACCACATTTGCACGAAGCTACTTTTAGAAAAGCTTGTGAACGGGCCGGTTTAAACCCCTATCTATCAGAGCTGGTATCCATCCGCGAACAGGTTTCATGGGTTCATACCGATAAAGAAAAAGCGACCGAAAAAGCCAAAGCGATGGTTGCCGGTGGCGTCGAAAGGGTCATTGAAAATGAACCCCTCGAACCACTCCGCGTCCCGATCCACCCGGCAACTTTGGTCGTAGGTGGCGGCATCGCCGGCATTCAGGCGGCTCTGGAAATCGCCGATGCGGGTTACCAGGTTTATATGGTTGAGCGGGAACCGTCCATTGGCGGCCATATGGCTCAGTTTGACAAGACCTTTCCAACATTGGATTGTGCAGCCTGTATCCTGACCCCCAAAATGGTGAGTGTCGGCGAGCATCCTAATATCGAACTGTTAACCTGGTCAGAGGTCGAGCGTGTAGAAGGTTACGTTGGCAACTTCTCCGTAACGGTGCGCAAAAGACCGCGTTACGTTGATACGGATTTATGCACCGGCTGCGGAATCTGCTGGGAAAAATGTCCTAAGAAAGTTATTGACGAGGATTTCGAGCAGGGTCTTGGCTATCGCACGGCCGTCTACACACCATTCCCGCAAGCCGTGCCCAAGTATCCTGTGATTGATACCGAAAGCTGTATCTTCTTCGCCAACGGCAAATGTAAAGCGTGTGAGAAACTTTGTCCCACGGGAGCGATTAATTTCGATCAGGAAGAAGAAATCCTGCTGCTTGAAGTTGGCAATATCATTATCGCCACCGGATTCGATACGTTCGATGCGCGCAGGATTCCTGAATATGGTTACGGCCGTCTCGCCAATGTATTCACCAGTGTAGAATTCGAACGCATGTGTAATGCCGCCGGGCCGACTAATGGCGAAGTCGTCCTGCGCGACGGGGTGACCAAACCAGAAGCTGTGGGCATTGTCCATTGCGTTGGTAGCCGTGACCGCAACTATAATAACTATTGTTCGGTCATTTGCTGCATGTCCAGCCTGAAATTTGCCCATCTAGTAAAAGAACGGACAGGGGCTGAGGTTTACAATTTCTACATCGACATGCGTACAGCCTACAAGGACTATGATGAGTTTTACCAGCGAGTCATGGAGGAAGGGGTTCTCTTCGTGCGCGGTCGTGTTGCTGAAATCACCGATGCGACACGGAACCCAGGCGAGGAAGGTAAACTGGTCGTTCAGGTTGAGGATACATTAGCCGGTCGGCAGCGCAGGATTCCCGTCGATATGGCAATCCTATCTGTTGGATTGCAGCCCCCGAGTGATACAAAAGAAGTTGCCCAGCGATTCGGGATTTCTTGTAGTGCATCAGGTTGGATCACGGAAAAGCACCCCAAACTTGATCCTGTGGCCACGATGACCGAGGGCATCTTTATAGCCGGGGCTATTCAGGGACCGAAGGATATCCCCACTAGTGTGGCGCAGGGTGCGGCAGCAGCGGCCAGAGTTTTAGGCCGGATAAATAAGGGTGAGATGTATCTGGAGCCTATCCGGGCCACAGTCGATCCCGAAAAGTGCTCCGGCTGCCGTATTTGTAACAATCTTTGCCCGTTTGGGGCGATCATATTCCACGAAGATTTGATGGTGACGGAGATCAACCATGCGCTGTGCCAGGGCTGCGGCACTTGTGTTGCCGCCTGTCCGGCCGGTGCGATTAGCGGAACCGGCTTCAGCAATGAGCAAGTTCTTTCGCAGATCGAAGGGCTGCTGGCTTACAGCTTCCCTAAAGATTTCGAACTTGTGGAAATGGTGCCGGCTTAAATGCCAGGGAAGGAGTTATTTTGATGAGTGAACAATTCGAACCGGTAATCATAGGATTTACCTGCAATTGGTGTAGTTATCGCGCGGCCGATATGGCCGGCACTGCCCGCATTAAATATCCACCCAATATACGCCTGGTCCGTCTCATGTGCTCCGGCCGTTTGGATCCGACCTTCGTTCTGAAAGCGTTATCTGAGGGAGCCGACGGCGTACTTATCACCGGCTGCCACCCAGGGGAATGCCACTATCTGGAACAGAATTACAAAGCCCTGCGGCGATATCGATTATTACTCAAAACGATCGCCCAGATGGGCATAGAACCAGAACGTGTCAAGTTGGTCTGGGCCAGTGCGGCCGAAGGGGTTCAGCTTGCAAGAGCGATAACCACTTTTGTTGAGGAGATAAGGGCGTTGGGTCCTTTGCGCTGGCCGCTCAGATTAGCGGAGATGGATATAAAGGAGACCGCTGCAGTTGAGGAGGTGGTAGCATGAGTGATAATGGCAAACCAAAATTCGCAATGTATTGGGCTGCGTCCTGCGGTGGATGTGAGATCGCCGTGCTCAATATCAACGAAAAAATCCTTGATGTGGATGCCAATTTCGAGGTTGTGTTTTGGCCTGTGGCCATGGATGCCAAATATAAAGATGTTGAAGCAATGCCTGATAAGTCAATTTTGTTGACACTCTTTAATGGCGGCATCCGCAACGAAGAAAATGAACATCTGGCAATACTGCTGCGGCAGAAATCCCAAATTCTGGTTGCATTTGGTTCTTGTGCCACCGAGGGTTGTATACCTGGGTTGGCTAATTTTTCCAATACGGATCAGATCTATGAGGCGGTTTACGAAGGTGTGTCTACGGATAATCCCAACCATATACGGCCGCAGTACAACTATGAAGTTCCCGAAGGAACGCTGCATATCCCGGCATTCTATCCAGCCTTGCGCACGCTTGACCAGGTTGTGGATGTGGATTACTACATGCCTGGGTGTCCCCCGGAATCACATCAGATCGCCGCAGTCATTGATTTAGTGCTTAAGGTCTTGAACGGTGAAGCCGAACTGCCACCTAAAGGCGCGGTTATCGGAGCTGGAAATTCAACTGTCTGTGATGAATGCGGACGCAAGAGGCATGTCAAGTCCATTACGAAGTTTGTGCGGATTCATGAGGTAGATGAAATCGATCCGGAATTGTGCCTGCTGGAACAAGGCATCCTTTGCAATGGCCCCGCCACTCGGAGCGGATGTGGTGCTCGTTGTCCAGGAGTAGGCGCTGCTTGCATCGGCTGTTATGGTCCGGCCGAAGGGGTGATCGATTACGGCGCGCGGTTGATGACCGCCGTCGCCTCGGTAATTGACAGCAATGACCCGGACGAAATCGATGCGATCTTGGAAGGTATTCCTGATCCTGCCGGATCATTCTACCGCTTTAGCATGCCGCACTCCTTATTGAGAATGGCTAAACCGGCCTGGTCAAACGGGAACAGGTGAACAGTAGAGAGGAAATATTATGACACGAATTACGATTGATCCGATTACACGCCTGGAAGGGCATGGAAAAATCGAAATCTTCCTGAATGAAGAGGGAGATGTCGAAAATACCTATTTCCAAATTCCCGAACTGCGAGGGTTTGAACGCTTTTGCGTCGGCCGTCCCGTGGAGGAAATGCCGTTATTGACCAACCGCATATGCGGTGTTTGTCCCGAAGCACACCATATGGCTGCCGCCAAAGCTGGAGATGCTGTTTATGGTGTTGATCCACCATCGGCTGCTAAGAAGCTGCGAGAACTTCTCTACATGGGTTTCTTTTTCACCGACCATACGACGCACTTCTACGCTCTTGGTGGACCTGACTTCGTTATGGGTCCCGACGCGCCGGTTGCCGAACGGAACATCCTGGGAGTCATTCACAAAGTAGGTATGGAAATTGCCGGCCAAGTTCTACAAGCCCGCAAATATGGCCATACGGTTGTTGAAATGCTCGGTGGCCGGAAAGTGCATCCCTGCACTTCGATCCCTGGTGGGGTTACAAAAGGGCTGACCGAAGAAGAACGCGAAAAGATAGAGGAAATGGGCGAATGGGCGGTTGAATTCGGCAAGTTTAGCCTGGACCTCTTCGGTGATATTGTCCTGAGTAATCAAGCCTATGTTGATCTGATCCTGGGTGATATCTATACCGATCGCACGCACTATATCGGGCTTGTCGATGATGACAATAAGGTCAATTTCTATGATGGCAAAGTCAGTGTTGTCGATCCCGACGGGAAGCGCTTAGGAAAATATGCGCCGGATGAATATACTGACTGGATAGCCGAGCATGTTGAACCTTGGACGTACTTGAAGTTCCCCTACTTGAAGAAAGTTGGCTGGAAAGGTTTCGTCGACGGCAATGATTCCGGTGTGTATATGGCTACGCCGCTGTCCCGTTTGAATGCGGCCGACGGCATGGCTACCCCGCTTGCTCAGGCGGCTTATGAAAAATTCTATGAGACGCTAGGCGGCAAGCCTGTCCATCAGCGGTTGGCGATTCATTGGGCGCGTTTAATCGAGCTTCTTTATTCGGCCGAACGCTGGATGGAATTGGTGACTGATCCGGAAATTACATCACCCAATATCCATACAGTTCCCACCAAAGTACCAACCGAAGGAGTTGGTATCGTAGAAGCGCCGCGAGGGACGTTGACCCATCACTACTGGACTGATGAACGGGGTGTATTAACAAAGGTTAACCTGGTTGTCGGTACAACGAACAATTATGCGCCGATCACGATGTCCATTAAGAAAGCTGCATCAAGTCTGATCAACAAAGGGACTGTCGTTACGGAACCTATCCTCAACATGGTGGAAATGGCTTTTCGAGCTTATGATCCCTGTTTTGGCTGCGCAACGCACAGCTTACCAGGCCAGATGCCCTTGGAAGTGACGATCCGCGATGCACATGGTGAGGTCGTAGATGTCCTCCGGCAATTCTGCTGAGCTGGAAGTAAATCTGATGGGAAACCAGCAACCGCGAATATTGGTTGTTGGATTAGGCAACCCAATTCTGGGAGATGATGGTATTGGATGGCGTGTCGCCGAAGCTTTTGAGCAGGCGCTCCTAAATGAACGGCCATCCAATACCGAAATTAACGTTGCTTGTTATGCGCTGGGTGGTTTGAGTTTGATGGAACACCTGATTGGATACGATCGGGCGATCCTCATTGATGTGGTTCAAACAAGCTCCGGAATACCGGGGACACTATACGACCTGCGTCTGGATGATCTGCCGGATTTATCGAGCGGACATTTAACCGCTGTCCATGATACCTCCCTGCAAACGGCCTTGAAATTAGGTCAAGAAATGGGAGCAAGCTTGCCGTCAGAGATAAGCATCGTGGGTATTGAAGCCGCTAAAGTCTATGATTTTTCAGAAGCGCTCTCACCTGAGGTTGAAGCGTCCATACCTGAAGCAGTGGCGCTGGTTTTTAGACAACTTGATGAATTTATTCGTGAGTCGATTGAACCTCTCGCGGAGTAATTACAACTGGAATATTGGCATACCTGTCGATCAGGTATGTTTCAGGAGGCAGAAATGGTATCAACCGAGCTGTTGAGGCGTTATCCGTTTTTTGCGGGCTTAATAGATGATCAGCTGCGGGAATTAGCGATGATTACCGAGGAAATAGAGATCCAGAAAGGAGATACTCTATTCGAAGGAGGTAGCAACGCCGATTTCCTTTATTTGCTGCAAGATGGAGGCATCGATCTTCATTACGTAGTCGTGGATGACCGGGGTATGGAAACCCCCCAGGATTTCATGGTCGGCGTTATCAATCCAAGGGAAGTTTTTGGTATCTCGAGTTTAATCAAGCCTTTCAAATACACGGCTTCGGCGGTTGTGAACAGATCGGGCAGCGCCCTTCAGCTAGATGGGTTGAAACTACGGGCCTTATGTGAAGAGGATGAAGATATGTATGTGATTCTTCTTGAACGTATAGCTTCTACAGCTCTATTAAGGTTAAGAGATACGCGGTTGCAGCTGGTTGTTTAATTTTTTCTGCTGCCTGGATTAAATAAAACCTGAGATACGCCGGTTACAGCATCCCAAATATCACCCATCGTGTCGGCTAAAGCGACTGGCTGGTTTAATGTGTCAGCAACTTCCTGGGGCGTTAAATCATCCAGTGAAATGATATCTGGATGATCGAACATGACCCGCGGCAAAACAATTAGGTCGCCACATTCAATTCCCTGAAGATAGGCGATTACATCTTCGGCCATCAGGAGACCGGCGACTGTAATCGTGTCCCCAAGACGCTTGTTAATTACCGCAATGACCTCTGTCGGAACCTGCGTTAACTCGCTGAATTTTTCTACCGCCTTTCTCAAAGTACCGGCAAATAAGGTCGCGGTTACGAGCGTTATTTTTTTGTTTGACCAATCTTGCAGCACCTGATCGTGCTGCTCCGCTAACCAGTTTTTAATCTCTTCTTGCACGGCCGTCCAATCATCCAGGAAGAATCGAACCATACCCAGTCCATTTTCGATCAGAGCCTGATTGTCGTACGCGGACATCGGTGGCACTTCCCGCCCGGTTACCAGATACCATTCATCTGTTGGGTAAACAAAGCGTATACCGAACCGCTTCTGAAATACAGGCTGCAAGGATAAAACATAGTCAAGGGTTTTTTCAGCCTCAGATTTTGTGTGTGGGCGCATCTGGTACTTGTTAAATTTAGTTAAACCCACAGGGACGACGCTGATGGAACGGACTCCAGGCCATAATTGAGCCAGATCTTCAATCGACTGTCTTAGCCATTCCCCATCATTAAATCCAGGGACAATGACGAGCTGTGTATGAACTTCAATTCCCCTTGATACCAACCATCGCAGCTGCTCGATAATATCTTCGGCCGATTCATTACGAAGAAAACGCCGCCGCATCGCTAGATCGGTCACATGCACCGATACATAGAGTGGGGAAAGGCGCATTGTTTCAATTCGCTGCCAATCATGTTCTTGAAGATTAGTCAGGGTTACGAAATGACCGAAGAGAAAAGAGTAACGATAGTCATCATCCTTGATGTACAGCGTGCGGCGGAACTTTGGCGCCATTTGCAGCACGAAACAGAATTCACACAAATTATTGCAGCGGCGGATATCTATATCGAAGGTGGGATGCTCGAAAATTAGACCTAAACTTTGCTGGTACTCGCGTTGTGCTTCGAAAAGGAAGAGTTCACCATCGCGCCGCACGAGCAGTTCTAATTCTTCTTCGGCCCCGTAGAATTGAACATCAATAATATCTTCGACGGGCTGATCATTGATGGCCAATAACGCATCACCTGGTTGTAAACCAATATCGTCAGCAACGCTGTCTGGTTCAATAGCCGTGATTTGGCCGCCGGTAAAAGTCTCAAGATTGACTTCTAGAAATAGTGCCAATTTATGACTCCTTGTAATCCCGCTGCAGTTCGGGTTTATCGCTCTTAATTAAATCTAGGATTTCTAAAAGTACAGCGTCAGGAGATTTATCGGTATTGTTGATAATCAGGGCATCTTCCGCCGGCCGCAGCGGCGAATGTTTGCGAGTGCTGTCGATCTGGTCACGGCGATTTATATCTGCAAGAATCTCAACCAGGTCGGCCGGATGTCCCTGGGCCTGGCGATCCAAACATCGCCGTCTGGCTCGCTCCTCCGGGCTGGCGGTAATGAAGAGCTTAAGTGGCGCTTCAGGCATCACCACGGTTCCTATATCACGCCCAACCATCACGACACCACCGTGTTGGGCTATTTCTCGTTGGCGGCGTACCATTTCTTCACGAACGCCCGGATAACTGGAAACGGCCGATACATAAGCATCAACCTCCGGTGACCGCAGCTCCCAGGTGACATCATCCCCATTGAGTAAGACGGTATATTGACGGCCGTCTGCTTCCCCATCAAAGGCCCTGATAATCAGATCGAGTTGTTGCGCTAAAGCTGTTACCGCATTCTCATCAGCAGGATCAATCCCGGCACGTAAGGCGGCCAGTGTTGCTGCACGGTACATGCTTCCCGTATCCAGGTAAAGGAAATGTAATTTCTTAGCCAATAAGTAACCGACTGTTGATTTACCTGATGCGGCCGGTCCATCTATGGCGATGACCTGAGGAATTGGAAGGAGATTCTCACTCATAATGATGCTTTAGTTTTTTCTTCTGCTTTGTTGGGAAATCCAGCGATTTCTGCAGCTTATTAATTTCCTCTTTATTCAGATAACGCCATTCTCCAGGTTTTAGATTTCCCAATTTTAAGGGACCGATCTCAATTCGGACCAGTTTTAACACCGGGTGCCCAAACTCTGCTGCAATACGCCGAATTTGACGTTTGCGACCTTCCCTTAATGTAATACGGATAAAGGTGTTCTCCTTGGAACGGGTGACCACGACAATGTCAGCTGGGGCTGTCAAGCGATCGTCGAGGATAACGCCTTCCCGCCATTGATCCAGGCTGTCCTTGGAGATTTGACCTTCGAGAAGTACTTCATAAACTTTGTCGTGGGCATAACGCGGATGGGTCAAACGATGTGTCAATTGACCATCATTGGTCATTAGCATTAAACCCTCGCTTTGTTTGTCTAGACGTCCAACCGGATAGATATGGCCGCTCTGGGGAATGAGATCGCGGACGATAGAGCGGCCTTGCCCCATTTCGTCCTCCAGTGAAGAAATGACACCGCGTGGTTTATATAACTTGATATAAATTTGCTGGTTATTAGATAATTCAAGCAATCGGCCGTCGACTTCAACTTTATCGACCAGGGGATCGGCTTTATCACCCAGGTGGGCTACTCGGCCGTTTAGGCGCACACGGCCTGCGGCTATGATCTGCTCATTATCACGGCGAGAACCCAGTCCGGCACGTGCCATCAGCTTTTGCAATCGCTCTTTCACAATATCCTAGGTATTTTTGAAACTTATTCCTCTTCATCATCGAGAGGGGGCAGATGGTCAATGATTGATAAGCCGAAATGCTGTAAAAATTCCGGTGTTGTACCATACAATATCGGCCGGCCTGGCGTATCCATTCGCCCCTGTTCTTCGATTAAGCCTTTGCTCAATAGAGTTCTCAAGGCGCCATCAGAATTTACACCGCGAATGCTGTCAATGCTGGGTCTGGTAATTGGTTGTAGATAAGCAACAATCGCCAGAACTTCAAGCGCCGCCTGACTTAAGCGGGTTGTCAATTCCAAGCCCAGGAAACGTTCAACAATCTCACTGGCTTCAGGAGCTGTAGTCAGCTGAACATTTTGCCCGATCCATTGCAATCGTAATCCCCGGGTCATGTAATCCTGTTCCAGATCTGATAATAAGGAACGGATAACCGCCGGCGACAGGTCCAGCACGGTTCCCAGCCGTGAAGTCGATACCGGACCGCTGGCAACAAATAAGATGCTCTCAAGCATGGCTGTATGACTCAATTCATCATTTATTTGGATCATTGATAAGCGCTACTTTTCCGATTTATTTTCACCCTTCTGATGCTTAAGAGTTACGGTTTCATCGCCAATTGATTATAATTGTGCATTTGAGCTAACAATAGTAAAGGCAATCATGCGATTATAAAGCATAGATCCATTGGAGACGAAGAGATGGAAGAGGTACTAAAGTTTGCAGAAGAGAACAAAGACCAAAATCTACAGGAATTATTGACGTTCCTTTCTATTCCCAGTGTCAGTACACAACCGGAGCATAAGTCTGATGTAAAAAAGGCCGCGCAGTGGCTGGCCGCCAATATGGAGGAAGCCGGTCTGGAAAATATCAAGATCATTGAAAATGGTGGGCATCCACTAGTCTATTCAGATTGGCTGCATGCCGGTGATAATGCACCGACTGTTCTGATTTATGGCCATTATGATGTGCAGCCGGCGGAACCTTTTGAACTCTGGAACTCACCACCCTTCGAACCTCAGTTACGGGATGATTTCATCTATGCTCGTGGTGTTTCCGATGATAAAGGGCAGTTGTTTATCCATGTGAAGGCGGTTGAAGCTTATTTAAAAACATCTGGTAAATTGCCTGTCAACGTTAAATTTATTGTGGAAGGAGAAGAAGAGATTGGTGGTGAAAGTCTGGAAAAATTCATTCCCCAAAATAAAGAACTCCTTGCCGCAGACGTTACATTGATTTCCGACACGGCGATGCTAAGCCGCGAACAGCCGGCAATTGTCTATAGTTTGCGCGGCAATGTCTATACTTTTCTGGATATTACCGGACCTGAACGGGATTTGCATTCGGGGAGTTATGGTGGAGCAATTAATAATCCGTTGAACGCTTTGGGGCATATTATTGCCGCCCTAAAAGATGAAGACGGCCATATTTTAATTCCTGGCTTCTATGATAAGGTTCGCCCATTGTCTGAAGAAGAGCGAGCCAAACTCAAAGAGGTTCCTTTTGATGAAGCGGTCTGGCTTAAAGAAAGTGGGGCGCCGCAAAGTTGGGGTGAGGCTGATTTTTCAATTAAAGAAAGGCTTGGGGTTCGGCCGACATTGGATGTACACGGCATCATCGGTGGTTATACCGGACCTGGCCGTAAGACGATCTTGCCGTCCAGTGTCCATGCGAAAATTTCAATGCGCCTGGTTCCCGACCAGGATCCTGAAGAGATCGCGAAATTATACGAGGAGTACGTCAAGGAAATTACACCCCCCAGTGTAAACGTTAAAGTAACGATTTGCAGTACCAGCGTTCCAACGATCAGTGAAATGCACTCACCGGCGATGAGTGCCGCCTCCAATGCATATGAAAGCGTCTTCGGTTGTAAACCTGTCTACCTTCGCGAGGGTGGTTCGATACCGGTTGTTGGTGAGTTCCAGGATGTTCTTGGCCTGGAATCTGTCATGACGGGTTTTGGACTACCAAATGACAGAATTCACTCACCAAATGAACGTTTCTATTTACCTAATTTTTACAAGGGCGTTGAGACAATTATCCATTTTCTCAACCAGTACGCTGACTTATATGCTGGGGATGATAAATAATCCTCACTGGCCAATTATGATCGCGCCACTGCCCATTGCGTAAGCATATGGCATAGCGGTTGTGTTATAAGCAAAACCTATTCGGCCCTGATTGTCTATGGCGATCAAGCCGCCTTCGCCTTGCACCCGTTCATCGAGATGATTGATCGCGGCTTGACAAGCCTCTTGTGCTGAAAGACCCGCGGCCACAAAGTCGCATACCAGCTTACTGATGACAATTTTCATCAACCCTTCACCACGACCTGTCGCACTCACTGCTGCCGTGAGATTATCGGCATACGCTCCGGAACCGACCAGAGGGCTGTCTCCAACACGGCCGGAGAGCTTTCCTCGGATACCGCCTGTAGAGGTCGCAGCGGCGAGATTTCCTGGGGAGTCACGAACGACTGCACCAACGGTATCACTCGTCACAATTTCGGTTTCACTACTCCAAAATGCCGGATCGGCCAGTAAATCATTGTGTTCGCAGCGTGGAAATTTGATTTCATCTGCATAAACTTCCGCCCCCGTGCCAACTAAAAAATTGGTATTTTCGACGGTCAGCAATGTAAGGGCTAGGCTGATTGGGTGACGAATTCTCTGAACAGCGGCGACTGCGCCGATATCCAACGTCCGGCCGTCCATGATCATGGCGTCCATTTCAATCTCTCCCCGGATATTTGGATAACTTCCCCGTCCCGCGTCCAAATTGGGATCATCCTCTAGAACTCGGACTGCTGCTTCGGCTGCTTTTAACGCGGAACCACCATCAAGCAAAACAAGCTGGCCGGCCTGAGCCGCGGCTCGACAAGCCTCCTTTGCGAATTCGAGTCGCCCCGGAGCTTGTTCCCACGCGCCGGCGCCACCATGAACGAGAATTACGAAATCTTTTTGCATCCGGCGGATTATACTGTTTTGATAAAGTTAGGCACAAAATGAATTGAGGTATCTAATCGATAGATAGCAGGATTGGGCATGAAAAACAATTATGAATTTGCGCGAAATCACCACCATCAATCTTGACTCTAAATAGCCGTTTGATATAATCCTGATTCGCTGATCCTCAGTAGCTCAACGGCAGAGCATACGGCTGTTAACCGTAGGGTTGTTGGTTCGAATCCAACCTGAGGAGCTGGCATAAACGGCAGGCCTAGTGCCTGCCGTTTTGGTTTCAATGACCCGACGGAGATGGTACAATCTTTAAGAAGCATGGTTTTAACATAGGGCCGTTTGAGGTATGGACGGCCAAATTTACACAAAGGAGTCATTTTTAAAATGAAAGCAATTCGACCTGTGGCTCTTATCATTCTTGACGGCTTGGGGATTCGTGAGATGGCAGACGGAAATGCCGTTATTTTGGGGAATACCCCTAACTACGATCGTTGGATGCGAACCCTGGAGAGATC
>Ga0316585_10000009_pt1 | contig 29608 bp, 36 predicted proteins | sample S_170502SCrBrC_D_FD_204517 | JGI IMG/M metagenome (GOLD analysis project Ga0316585, IMG submission 204517) | Rhizosphere microbial communities from salt marsh grasses in Alabama, United States - S_170502SCrBrC | ecosystem: Host-associated > Plants > Roots > Rhizosphere | place: USA: Alabama...
GAATGTCGTAACGACGGTAGCGATATGCAGCGTTTTGATTAAATCGTAGCTCAACACACCCTCTTTCCGTCACTTCAGCCCCGCAGTCTCTCTGCCCCGATCAACCGAAGCAGGATTCCAGATACTGGATGATGTCCGATGATTCATACATCCATTCAACGCGGCCATCATCGTGGGTGATTTTCAGGCACGGAACCTGCTGTTTGCCACCCTGCTCTTCCAGTTCCTTGCGAAATTCGGGGTTATGCAGGGCATCACGGGTTTCGATTTGCAGACCCAGACGCCGAATCGCCCGTCGCGTCTTGACACAAAAGGGGCAGGCCAAATACTGATACAGTTTCAGTTGCGCAGTGCGCGCATCGACTTCGGCTTGTGCCTCGGTGGAACGCACGCGTGGACTGGGTGCAAATACGGCATCCAGAAACAGAATGATTTTACCCAGTATCCAGCGAATCGACTTCACAGTTGCTCCTTTAAATAAGCCAGTTTGGTATGTTTCACTTCACACATTTTACTCGCGCGCCTCGGGCGGCTCAGTCTCCGGTGTCAGATCAGGGAACAGCACCGACTCATAGCCGAAATTGCGCAGGTCCCGGATGCGTTGCGGGTACAGGATACCATCCAGATGATCTACTTCGTGCTGCACGACACGCGCATGAAAATCGCTTGCGTCACGCTCGATACTGTCGCCCTGCTGATCCCTACCAGTGTAGTGGATGCGGGTATAGCGCGGGACCAGCCCCCGCATGCCCGGCACACTCAGGCACCCTTCCCAGCCCTCTTCCATCTCGTCATCCAGCATGGTGAGTTGCGGGTTGATTAACACGGTCTGCGGGACTACCTCGATGTCCGGGTAGCGCGGATTGGCATCCACGCCGAAAATGACCACCCGTTGGCTGACCCCAATCTGGGGCGCCGCCAGGCCCGCACCGTTCAGGGCCTGCATGGTATCCAGCATATCCTGAATCAGCGCGTCCAGCGCCGGCGTGTTAAAATCCGTGACGGGCTGGGCTACTTGCTGCAACAGGGGGTGGCCCATTTTCAGGGTTTCCTTGACGGCCATGTACGTTCTCCAAACCAGATTTCAGTCCGGGGCGCTCAGCGGCATGCGAAACAAGGACAACGCGCAATCGCTGTGACGGGGTACTCGGACCGGACTACGATGATGGCATAGTTTACACTATGTCGAGCTGGCGGAAGAGCAGCAGTCCCGCTACTTGAAAAGACAACACTAATCACAGGATTTGAAATTGAATAAACTATTCTGGCTGGGCCTGATTATCTGCGTGCTTCCCATTTCGGTTCAGGCAGAGGAAGAAATTCGCTACTATGACGTTGAAATCATATTATTTGAGAATCTGGACCGTTCCGCACGTGACTCGGAGTACTGGCCCAGCAGCGTCGAACTCGTGCGGGATGACAAGACAGTGTCGCTCGGCGAGCGTTTTACCGGTACCTTGCCCGAGGGCGTCGATCCCGCCCTCGCCTTTAAACTACTCCCGGCCAAAAGTCTGCAGTTAACGAAGCAGGCCGAAAAGATCGAAGCATCAGATTCACGGCGGGTACTGTTACACACCGCCTGGCGCCAGCCGGGTCTGTCGGAAGAGGATGCAATGACAGTTTATTTCAAGAAAATGATTCCCGGTGTGCCGCCCGGCGCGTCCGGAACGCAGGCGACGGGTGCTGCCAATACCACTGCAACGCCACAGTCACCCTATGTCACTCCTGAGGCCGGCGAGATCGAAGCTCTGATCAGGGTGTATCTGTCGCGCTACCTGCACGTCACCACGGATATTATCTTCGTGCCACAACCGGCTAACCAGTCGGCAGATCCCCTTATGTTCGAAACCAGTACGCCGGATGTTCAGCAGCCTGTGACCTATCGGCAACATCAAACCCGACGCCGCATGCGTAGCCGGGAATTGCATTACTTGGACAACCCGGTGCTGGGACTGCTGATATTTATTACCCCTTACGAAAATCAGACCAACACGGGCAAGTCCGCCCCGAAAAACTAAATCAGGGGAATTGTATATTCCAGCAGCCGGCGCACCTGTTGCATGCCGCTGTTAAGATTCTGCTCAATCTCTTCCATGGTAATTGCGCCTGTCCCGCGTCCGGCGGCACGATTGACCACCAGGGATACACTGGCGTAACAAAGATCCAGCTCCCGCGCCAAAACCGCTTCAGGCATGCCCGTCATGCCAACAATGTCACACCCGTCCCGTTCAAGCCGATCGACTTCGGCTGCAGTTTCCAGGCGCGGACCCTGGGTGGCACCATAGGTCGCCTGATCGATCAACGCCAGGTCGGCCTTCCGGGCACCCTTGATCAGGTGCTGACGCACTACTTCGCAGTAAGGCTCGGTAAAATCGACATGCACGACCGTGCTGAGGCTGTCTTCGAAAAATGTGTTGGTTCGTGACCAGGTGTAATCAATGATCTGATCGGGGATAACCAGACAGCCGGGGCTCATGTCGGCATGAATTCCCCCGACAGCGTTCACCGCGATCACATTTTTTACGCCTGCTTCTTTCAACACCCAGATATTCGCGCGGTAATTGACTTTGTGCGGCGGGATATTATGCCCCGCCCCATGACGTGGTAAAAACATGACATCATGACCGCAATACCGGCCCCGTGTCAGGATCCCCGAGGGTTCACCAAATGGCGTCTGCATGATTTCCCGATGGGTGATTTCCAGACCATGCAGGGCGGCCAGCCCCGTGCCGCCGATGATTGCTACGCTTGTCATGTTCATTCCTGAATAAATGTGATTAAAACCAGAGTTGACGACACTGAGTACGGCCTAGAGGCCCTTGACTGCATAAATCCCCGCTGCATTGCGTAAATATCCCTTGTAGTCCATGCCGTAACCAAATACGTAACGGTCCTCGATTTCGAGACCGACATAGTCTGCCCGAAAACCGTTCTTGCGATCGTGCCGTTTCTCCACCAGCACTGCGGTACAGACCTGACACGCCCCCTGCTGGCGGCAATAGTCAACGATGGCGGCAAGCGTAATACCTTCGTCCAATATGTCGTCGATGATGATGATTTCGCGATCCCGCAGTTCGATACCGGGCTCGGTTTGCCAACTCAGTTCCCCGCCACGTGTTTCGCCCGCGTAGCGTGTAGCATGAATGTAATCAACTTCAAGCGGAAACCCCAGTCGCGTCAACAAGTGCCCGGCCGGGATCAGGCCGCCGGTCATGACGCACAAGACTACCGGGTTTGTGTTGGCATGCCGGGCGGTAATTTCAACTGCCAGCCGATCGAGTTCACGTTCCACCTCGGCCTGACTGAACAGGCATTCCGCCTCGGCCAGGACCAGGCGAACTTCATCGGGTTGTAATGGCTTGTCTGACATTATCGCGCCAGCTAAAAATTAAATTCCATGCTGGGATCATCCTGATACCGTTCAATCAGCGCCACGGCTTCTTTCCAGCGGATCTGCTGATGCAGCTTGCGCCGCGTAATATCATGCCGCCCGTGCATCCGGGCCAGACGCACATGGGCGACCGGGTCGTTGTCATCGGCCAGCGCGTCGACCACTTCAACCGCACCGGCGCGGTTGTTGCACACCAGCACCATGTCACATCCGGCCTGCAGGGCAAGCCGGGCCCGCGTCGCATAATCCTGTCCCACCACACTGGCGCCCTGCATATCCAGATCATCACTGAAAATCACGCCCTGAAACTGCAGTCGGGTGCGCAAGATCTCTTGCAACCAGTGGCTGGAAAAACCGGCCGGTAATTTGTCAATCTTCGGATAGATGACATGCGCCGGCATGATGGCGGCCAGGCCCTCGGGGATCAGGCGCTTGAATGGCAGAATGTCATGGGCATAAATGTCATTGTAATCCCGTTCATCGACCGGAATGGCGACATGGGAATCGGCGCTGACTGCGCCGTGCCCCGGAAAATGCTTGCCGGTGGCGGCCATGCCTGCATCGTGCATTCCTTTTATATAGGCATGGGCAAGCTCGGCCACCACTGCCGGTTCCCGGTGAAAGGCGCGATTGCCGATCACTTCACTGATACCGTGATCGACATCCAGCACCGGCGCGAAGCTGAAATCAATACCCACGGCGCGAAGCTCCACCGCCATCAACCAACCCGCCCGCTCCGCCAGATGTCGGCCACGACCCGGATCCTCGTCATACACCTGCCCGAAGTGGGCCGCGGCGGGTAACAGGGTAAACCCGTCACGGAAGCGCTGCACCCGACCGCCTTCGTGATCCACCGCGATCAGCAATCGCGGCGTGCGGATCCCGTGAATGTCACTAACCAGACGTTCGAGCTGTTCGACCGACGTGAAGTTGCGGCTGAACAGGATCACCCCGCCCACATGCGGATGCGCCAGCAACTCACGCTCTTCCGGCGTGATGTCCACTCCTTGCAAGTCCAGCATGACGGGGCCAAGCGACATAAATCTGTGTTCTTATTGGTTATGTGTACGGTTATTCGTGGATGAAGACCCGGGTACCCGTTGGCACCTGGTCAAACAGTTCAATCACATCCTGATTGCGCATCTTAATACAGCCATGCGAAGCGGGAACACCCAATTCATCTTCATCGGGGCAACCGTGAATGTAAATATAGCGGCGCATGGTATCCACCTTGCCCAGCCGGTTCTTGCCAGGTTCAAGCCCGCTCAGCCATAAAATGCGCGTCAGGATCCAGTCGCGATCCGGTTGTGCTTCACGCAAGGTCGCCGAATAGATCTCGCCGGTCGGGCGACGGCCGCGAAACACCGTATTCAGTGGCTGGCCGGCACCGATCCGGGCCCGCACCACATGCCAGCCCCGCGGCGTCTGTTCACTGTCCAGCAATTCCCCGGCACCGTTGCGAGCCGTCGAGACGCGGTACTCGCTGACGATGCGATCATCCGCATCGCGCACGCGCAGGATCTGACTGTCGATGTCCACCTCTATCTGCATGTGTATTGTCTGTTCCTCAGGACCAGTCCCGGTAGGGATGCCGCACCAGGCAGGTATTATAGTAACGCGGATCATGCGAAACTTCCCCACCCAGCCAGGGCGGCTTTTCGAACGGTTCCGATTCATGTTTTAGTTCCAGTTCCGCGACAATCAGGCCGGTGTTCTCGCCCTCAAACACATCAATTTCCCATGTCTTGCCGGCGTACCGCACCGGATAGCGAACTTTTTCGATCAACGGTTTTTCGCACAGGGTTTTAAGCAGGGTCCGCGCATCGTGCAGGGGAATGACGTATTCAAATTCCTGGCGCCGCACCCCCAGGGTCATACTCTTGATATTAAGCCGGGCCTGCTTGCCTTCCACCCGCACCCGAACCGAGGCCAGCTTGGCCGCGACCAGGTAACCCTGCTGCATAGGAATGCCCGGACCTGCATTCCCCCGCCAGCTGTCATCAGTGACCAGAAACTTGCGTTCGATCTCGATGCCCATGACGCAGGTCAGTCCCTGACGAACAGCGCGATGGATTCCACGTGTGCCGTATGAGGAAACATGTCCATCACCCCTGCCTTGACCAGTTGATAACCCAGTTCGTTGACCAGCAGCCCCGCATCCCGCGCCAGGGTGGCCGGGTTACAGGACACATACACGACTCGGTTGGCACGAGTTTCGGCCAGTTGCGGAATAAGTTCCACCGCACCGCTGCGCGGTGGATCGAGCAGAATCTTGTCATAGCGTTGCTGGTACAGCCATGGCAGATCGCGCACCTCATCCACCAGGTTGGCGGTATGAAATTCAATATTGCCGATATTATTGCGCTGTGCATTTTGCCGGGCTTGTTCAACCAACCCCGCCTCCCCTTCGACAGCGACGACCTGGCTGACCTGTTTTGCCAGAGGCAGCGAGAAATTACCCAGGCCACAGAACAGCTCCAGCACCCGATCTGTTGCGGACGGTTCGAGCAAATCGATCGCGAGTGTCACCATATCACGATTGATGGCGGTATTGACCTGGACAAAATCATTGGGGCGAAATTCAAGGGTGACATCCTGGGCTGGTAAACGGTAGCTCAGCGTGGCCGTGTCGGGCCACAACAGATGCACACTGTCCGGTCCTTTCGGTTGCAGGTAAATCTGGAAATCGAACTGCCGGCCGAACCCGGACAGAATTTCGCGATCCGCGTCGGTCAGATCCACCAGATGCCGGAAAATCAGCGCCGCGCACTCGTCGCCCAGTGCCACTTCGATCTGGGCGATCTGGTTATAGCAGCTCAGCTGACCGATCACCGCCGATAAATCATCCAGTCGCTCGCCGACCTGCGGTGCCAGGATCCGGCACCGGTGCATGTCTGCCAGAAAGGCGCTGTGTTTTTCCCGAAACCCGACCAGGACCCGTCCCTTCTTATGAACGTATCGCACGCCGAGGCGGGCCTTCTGGCGGTAGCCCCACAGGGGGCCGGTCAGCGGTGGCAGGATTTCCTGTGGTTGCACCTTGCCAATATGTTGCAGATCGTCCAGCAGAACCGATTGTTTGTGTTCGATTTGTGCAGCGGGATCCAGATGCTGCAGACTGCAGCCGCCGCACAGGCCATAGTACTCGCACTGCGGTCTGACGCGCAGTGGTGACGCGTCCAGCACCTCGGTAGTCGTACCTTCATCATGCCGCGAGTGGAGCCGGGTATAGCGGAACATCACGGCTTCACCAGGCAAGGCGCCTTCAATGAAGACTGTCTTGCCGTCGATACGCGCCACCCCGCGTCCTTCGTGACTGAGATTTTCGATCACCGCGCGTTGCGGTACGGGTGGCAGTTTTTGCTTGCGGCGGCGCGACACGAAGGCGAATCAGCGTAACACGATCAAATATCCTGCCAGTGCGACAGGAATTCAGTTAAATGAGGTTTGTTTTCGGCCGCGAGGGTTTCGCGCACCCGCTGACATTCCTGCACATATTCAGCGTGGTTTAGGTTACCGCTGATCAGTTCGAAGCGCAGATAGACCAGATAGGTATTGAGCACGTCAGTTTCGCAATAATCGCGAATGCCGGCCAGGTTGCCGGCCAGATAATTGTCCCAGACCTTCGCCCCACTCATCCCCATCTTGCCTGGAAAACCGAGCAGGGTCGCCACTTCATCCAGTGGCGCCGCAGCGCTCATTTCATAACCGGCGATGACGTCCATCAGATCCGTATGGCGTCGGTGATAACGGCTCAGGTAGTTGTTCCAGCGGAAACTCTGATCGCTATCACCTGTCTCCCAGTAGCGTGGCGCCTGGATCCCGTGCAGCAGTGAACGATAATGCAACACCGGCAGATCGAAGCCCTTGCCGTTCCAGGATACGATGGTGGGCACATATTTTTCGATGCCGCTGAAAAAACGCTCGATGATTTCCTTTTCATCCGTGTCTATGTCTCCCAATGACCACACCGCAAGACGATCATGGCTGCGCAGCACCACCGAGATAGCAACGATACGATGCAGATGCAGACGCAGAAACTCGTTGCCTGTTTCCTGGCGACGCTTGTGAAACATAATATTGGCGACTTCCTTGTCGCTCAGACCGTCTAGGTTATAGATCCGTCGACCCCCGTCCACGTCCGGAACGGTTTCGATATCGAAGACAAAGATATTCATGTGTCAAGAGGTTCCGGTTCAGGCGGGAAAGACATTGGTAGACAAGTACCGATCACCCCGATCGCAGATAATGGAAACAATCACCGCCTGTTCCACCTGCCGACTCAGTTGCAGCGCCGCCGCTACAGCACCGCCGGAGGAGATGCCGCAGAAAATGCCTTCCCGCGCCGCCAGTGCCCGGGTGGTCTCCTCCGCCTCAGCCTGACCCACGTCGAGCGTCATATCCACGCGTGAGGCTTCGAAAATACTCGGCATATAGGCTTCTGGCCAACGCCGGATACCGGGGATCTTGGCGCCCTCGGCCGGTTGTACGCCAACAATATTCACCGCCGGATTCTGTTCCTTGAGATAACGGGAAATTCCCATGATCGTGCCCGTGGTCCCCATGGCGCTGACGAAGTGGGTCACGCTGCCCTTGGTGTCGCGCCAGATTTCCGGGCCGGTGGTTTCATAGTGGGCGAGGGGATTATCCGGATTGGCAAACTGATCCAGCACCTTGCCCTTACCCTCGGCCGCCATCGTCTGGGCCAGATCCCGTGCCCCTTCCATGCCGGTTTCCGTGCTGACCAGAATCAGGTCCGCACCGTAAGCTTTCATCACCATACGCCGTTCGATGCTCAGGTTCTCCGGCATAATCAGCACCATGGTATAGCCCTTGATCGCCGCGACCATCGCAAGCGCAATCCCGGTATTGCCGCTTGTCGCCTCGATCAGGGTGTCGCCGGGTTTGATTTCGCCACGCGCTTCGGCATGCCGGATCATGCTCAGCGCCGGGCGATCCTTGACCGACCCGGCCGGGTTATTACCCTCCAGCTTGACCAGAACCGTGTTACTGGTGTCACCTGGCAGGTGCTGCAGACGCACCAGCGGGGTATTACCGATAAAGCCTTCAATAGTGGGATAGTTCATGAGTCAAGTGTATCGGATAACGGGCAGCCAGAAAACGCTACCCGCTGCTGGCTACCTTGATATTGACGCGGCATATCACTGTGGCATAGTGTCACACTCGTCCCGACAGGATTTAACCATGCCCGACATGCTGGATATCCCCCTTGCCATCGAACAGGCTGGCGGCAACCCCGAGCTGGCCAAAGAGCTGTTCACCATGTTACTCAATGAATTGCCCGACCACCGGGACAAGCTGAAGCAGGCCTCCCGGAACAACGACGAACAAGCCCTGTGGGACCACACCCACAAGATCTACGGCGCCACCTCGTACTGCGGCGTGCCGACCTTGCGCAGTGCGGCCAGACAACTTGAAGAAGCCATCAAGGAACAGGCAGATGACCTGAGTTGCAAAGTTGAAGGTGTAGTTCGCGCGATTGATGAACTGGTTGAAACGGGATCCGCGCACCTCGCGCAGGCATGGATGTAATACGATGGACCCAATCCATCGGGCCCGTGCTTAAATGAAACGATTAAATATGTCCCGCTATACTGTGCTGCGGATTCTCCGCAAGCGCACCGGGTAAATCACAATAGCTGCAATCCCGGACGGTCCCAACAGACTCGTGTTACATCACATACCCGAACGAACCATTCCGGCTATCGGCGGGGGGGGTCAGGCCGGCGATATAACAACCCTCATCAACCGGTCCATTGGGAAACAGTTGAAACAGAAACTTGTTTCCACCCTGGGCGTCAAATTTGCTTTCCAATGCCCCGCTCAGCTGTCGGGCATGTGTTACAGGGCCGTTAGCTTCGTAGTACTGGCGCAGGAAATTAATAACCTCCCAGTGTGTATCGGTCAGCTCGATTTTCTTCTCTTTCGCGCGTGACTCGGCAATCTGACGGCTCCAGTCCGACTCCATGCCCTTTGTATCATGAATACCAAGTATCGATTCACGTTTGGACTTGTCACTCATTACATTATTCATCACCCTCGCCTCCATATTGTGAGTTTGTCTTGATTCAGATTTATGGTATTTGACCATGCAAGTCCAGCTTAATTCCATGTTGGTTTCGTCTGTGTTGGTTGAGCAGGTTGGCCCGTTTTGACAGAGGCCGAAACCCCCGTCGTCGCAGTGAATTTCAAAAAAATCAGCGCAGTAGCAATTCCGCAGCGCCAGGCCGATCGGCGTGGCTGGCTCAGACTGGCCGGTTCACAAGGGTAACGAAGGCCACCGCGTACTCGTTCTCGTCGGCCAGACTGAGGTGAGACTCGCAGATGCCACACTGGCTCGCCAGTGCTTCGGCCTGGCCCGTCAGGATCAATAGCGGTTTACCGTGTGTGTCATGGCCCACCTCAATGTGTCTGAGCGAGAGGCCGTTGCGGAAGCCGGTGCCCATGGCCTTGGCGGTGGCTTCCTTGGCGGCGAAGCGTTTGGCGAGGAAGTGGGCCGGGCGCGCGGCATGGCTGTAGTCGGCCAGTTCCTGTTCGGTCAGGATCCGCGCGGCAAACCGCTCGCCGAATTTATCGAGGTTTTGCTGCATCCGCGCGACATGCACGATATCGGTGCCAATCCCGTAAATCATGCCCGGCGCGCCTCGATCATCAGACGCTTCATTTCCACTACCGCGTCATGCAGACCGGTGAAGATACTGCGGGCGATAATGGCATGACCGATGTTCAGTTCCCGCACCCCGGGGATCGCGGCGATGGCCTGCACATTGTGGTAATGCAGACCGTGGCCGGCGTTAACCTGCAGACCGGCCGCCAGGCCCTGCTCGACGGCCTGCACGATGCGCTGCAGCTCCCGCTGTGCGTCCGCACCGCTTGCATCGGCATAGTGACCGGTGTGCAATTCAATCACTGGCGCGCCGCACTCGGTGGCGGCCGCGACCTGTGCCGGATCGGCGTCGATAAACAGCGATACGCGTACACCCGCTTCGGCCAGCCGGCTGCAGGCCTCGCTGACGCGACTTTTCTGCCCGGCCACGTCCAGGCCACCTTCGGTAGTCAGTTCCTCGCGCCGTTCCGGCACCAGGCAGCAATCTGCCGGCCGAACACGCGCTGCGACGCCCAACATCTCGTCAGTGACGGCCATCTCCAGGTTCATCCGGGTCTGCAGAATATCGCTGAGCATTTCCACATCCCGGTCCTGGATGTGACGGCGATCTTCCCGCAGGTGCAGGGTCACCCCATCGGCACCGGCCTGTTCGACTGCCAGCGCGGCCTGAATGGGCTCGGGATAGCGGGTCCCACGTGATTGACGCAAGGTGGCAACGTGATCAATGTTGACACCCAGCAGGATCGGATCAGGATTATTCATGTAATTTCGACACGGCGTTTTGTTGGCGATAGAGCTCACGTGATTTTAACGGGCGTCCTCCCAGATGAACAGCCAGGGCCGAGCGCATCAACTGCTTGGCTTCGTGCCGGGTCTGCAGATCGGGATAGTGATCGGCAGTAATCGCGCGCAGCGTCCGGCCATGGACCCGGATCCCCGCCTCATCACCCGTGACGACCCGCACCGGGCCCTGTTCCGGATGGTAGCAGTAGAGTACCTCATCCTGGATCGGCTCGCCGTTCTCTACGTCCGTGTCCAGGATCAGGCCATAGCCCATCTCCTGCAGCAGGATCCGTTCAAACCGACGCAAGATGGTTTCCTGTTGTCCTGCTGCCAATGCCGACAACGCTTCCACATAGGCATCGAACAACAGGGGATGGGCATCCCCGCGTTGCAACAAGCGCATAAGCAATTCATTGAGGTAGAAACCACTCAGCATGGTCCGGTACTCCAGTGCAGTGGCAACGCCTGCGGTTTCCGCGCCGGCCAGGGTAGGCAGTTCGCCCTGCCCGTTCCAGGACAGCAACAACGGTGCGAAGGGCTGCAACTGGCCCGCATAGCGGGATTTACCGGACCGTACGCCGCGCGCCACCAGACCGATGCGGCCATGTTTGCGGCTGAAAATCTCCAGCAACTGGCTGGTGTCACGGTAGGGACGGGTGTGCAGCACATAGGCCAATTGCAGACTAACCCGGTGCCGACTGGCGCTGTCAGGTGTGGAAGGCATGCCTATTCGAAATCATTGTGATAACCAAGGCTGTGCAGCGCCCGTTCGTCATCCGACCAGCCGGCTTTCACCTTGACCCACAATTCAAGATAGACCTTGCCGTCCAGGAGTTTTTCAATATCCTTGCGTGCTTCCTGGCCGACTGCCTTGAGTCGTTCCCCTTTCTTTCCAATCACGATGGCCTTCTGGTTAGTCCGGTCCACCCAGATCAGGGCGTTGATTCGTGTCAGCCCTTTTTCTTCCTTGAATTGCTCGATTTCCACGGTCAGATCATACGGCAGTTCCTGGCCAAGACGGCGCATGAGCTTCTCACGAATTATTTCCGCCGCCATGAAACGAACACTGCGATCGGTGACCTGATCCTCCGGGTACTGGGGCGACGTCTCACCGAGATGGGCACGGATCAGAGTTTCCAGTTGCGCCAGATTGTCACCCTTCAATGCCGATACCGGGATGACGTCGCCAAAGGTGAACTTGCCTGATAGTGTTTGTAAAAACGGCAGCAGCGTGGCCTTGTCCTCCAGCTTGTCCACCTTGTTGACCACGAGGATGATCGGGGCACCACTCTGGCGGATACGTTCCAGAACGAGTTCGTCGTCCTCGGTCCATTGCAGGGCCTCAACCACAAACAGCACCACGTCCACCCCCTCGAGGGCGCTGCTGGCGGCGCGGTTCATATAGCGGTTCATGGCGCGTTTGGCCTGACCGTGCAGACCGGGCGTATCCACATAGATAATTTGCGCCTCGGGCGTGGTCTTGATCCCAAGAATCTGGTGGCGGGTAGTTTGCGGTTTACGTGAGGTAATGCTGATCTTCTGACCCAGCAGATGATTTAGCAAGGTGGACTTGCCCACATTGGGTCTGCCAATCAGGGCCACATATCCGCACCGATAGGGTTGGTTGGTTATCATGCGCCGAGCAGCTCCAGGGCCTGTTCTGCCGCCGCCTGTTCAGCGATGCGGCGGCTGCTGCCAGTGCCAACCGGTTGTTCAGCCAGTCCGTCGATCTGACAGGCCACCTCAAATGTCTGGTTATGCGACTTGCCGGTAATAGCAAGCACTTCATATTCCGGCAGGGCAGCGCCTCTTGCCTGCAGGTACTCCTGCAGGCGTGTCTTGGGGTCCTTGTTAACCCGGTCAGGATCACATTCTTCGAGGCGGCTGGTAAACAGCGGCAGGATAACGTCCCGGACCGTGCTGATGTCACTATCGAGATAGACGGCCCCGATCACGGCTTCGAATGCGTCGGCCAGAATGGAACGGCGTCTGAATCCACCGCTTTTCATCTCGCCAGGTCCCAGGATCAGATATTCGCCAAGTTCCAGCTGACCGGCGATATTGGCCAGCGTTTCACCCTTGACCAGGCTGGCACGCAAACGGCTCAGTTCTCCCTCGGTGGCGGTCGGGAAACGATGAAAAAGCTCGGCACTGATGAGGTAACCCAGAATAGCATCACCCAGGAACTCCATGCGTTCATTGTTGACAGATCCCGCGCTGCGGTGGGTCAATGCTGTTTCGAGAAGTGCCGGATTACTGAAGCGGTATCCAAACCGTTTGGATAACCTGGCTGGCTCCAGTGTCAACGTGCCGGCACCTCAACGGATTTATTGAAGGTGATCAAAAAATCGATATTACCGATGAAGTTTTTGCGGATCTCGTAATCCACCGTAATCGTCATAACACCACCGGCTTTTTCAATATAAATATCATCGGGCTCGATACCGGTCACCATGTCAATATCGAAACGCTTGTTGAGGGTTGTCATGATCTGACGTGGCGACATGGTAGCTATTTCTTGATTTTCCTTCAGGCTTTCAAGGATAGAGGTAACCTTGAAGCCACTGATGTAGACCGGCACCAGCTTGAGTGCTAGCAGGACAAAGAAGGCAATCAGGGCAAAGACCAGGATCCAGCCGATGGGTGTCATCCCGCGTTGATTCTTGATGGATTTCATATCACTGCCGTCCTCTCGTTATTATGTTAATCAATTGTATTACCGATCCGTCCCAGATCGGGCCAGTGGCCCCACTCCCAGTTCATCCATACCAGCATCGCCTTGCCGACCAGGTTCTGTTCCGGCACGAATCCCCAGTAACGACTGTCCCTGCTGTTATCGCGATTATCACCCATCACGAAGTAACTGTTTTCCGGAACGGTTACGACAAAGTCGCCGGCCGGGTACATCACATTCGCCAGGATATCGTGCTCGGTGCCATCCAGATCTTCCTTGAACCGCTTAAGGTTGGGGAAGGCCTGCTCATACGGCATATCCAGTTCCTGTTTTGCCTGTTTCCCATTAATATACAATACCTTATTATAGTAGGCGATTTCATCGCCGGGAACGCCCACGACCCGTTTAATGTAGTCGATGGAGGGGTTTTCAGGATAACGAAACACGATGACATCCCCCCGCTCCGGCTCTCCAAAGTCAATGATCTCGGTGTTCAACACCGGCAAGCGAATACCGTAGGTAAACTTGTTAACCAGGATGAAATCCCCGATTTCCAGCGTCGGCAGCATGGAACCGGAAGGAATCCGGAATGGTTCCGCCACGAAACTTCGCAGAATCAGGACCACCAGCACCACCGGGAACAGAAACCGGGCATATTCAACCAGGATAGGTTCACGCGGCCCCGTTTCCTCTGTCTCTTCGGACAGCGGGGCTGTGGTTGCGGCATCGGTATGACCTTCCGACGTAATCGCGTTGCGCCTGGCATCCGCATCACGCTTCTTGGCGAAAAACAACGCATCGATGCCCCAGATGATGCCCGTTACGATGGTCACGATGACCAATAGTAGAGAAAAATCAAAATTCATTATCTATCCTTTCCTGTGTTTAATACTGCCAAAAACGCTTCCTGCGGGATCTCGACCTTGCCGACCTGCTTCATGCGCCGTTTACCTGCTTTTTGTTTTTCCAGCAATTTTCGCTTCCGCGACACATCACCACCGTAGCATTTTGCGGTAACGTTTTTTCTAAGCGCTTTCACGGTTGTCCGCGCCAGAATCTTCGAACCGACAGCAGCCTGGATGGCGACCTCGAACATCTGGCGTGGAATGATTTCCTTCATCCTCTCGGTCAATTCACGGCCACGTGATTGTGCCACTTCACGATGCACAATTATCGACAGGGCATCGACTTTTTCCCCATTAATCAGGATATCCATTTTAACCAGATCTGCTTTTTCAAAGCGGGTAAATTCGTAATCGAGTGAAGCATAACCACGACTCACCGACTTCAGGCGATCGAAAAAGTCCAGCACGACTTCATTCATTGGCATTTCATAGACCAGTGCCACCTGGTTGCCAAGATATTGCAGAGATTTCTGTGTGCCACGTTTTTCGATACACAGGCTGATGACATTACCGACATATTCCTGCGGCGACAGAATATGGGCTGTGATAATCGGTTCCCGGATTTCCTGGATATAGTTGGGCGCGGGCAAGGCAGCCGGGTTGTCAATCTGGACTACCTCGCCGGAGGTGTTCAGCACCTCGAAAATAACGGTCGGCGCAGTAGTAATGAGATCCAGATCATATTCCCGTTCCAGGCGCTGCTGGATGATTTCCATATGCAGCATGCCGAGAAAGCCGCAACGGAAACCAAAACCCAGTGCCGTCGACGTTTCCGGCTCATAGAACAAGGCGGCATCATTCAAACGCAGCTTGGCCAACGCATCGCGCAGCAACTCGTAGCCATCCCCCGTAACCGGAAACAGGCCGGCGAACACTTGCGGCTGGATCGGCTTGAATCCCGGTAGAGGATTACTGGCAGGATTATTAATCCCGGTGATCGTGTCCCCGACCGGTGCTCCGTCAACTTCCTTGATCCCGGCAATCACGTAACCAACTTCCCCGGCGCGCAAGGCAGCTGTATTGGTTCGTTTCGGAGTAAAGACTCCGACATGATCAACCAGGTGGTCACGTTGTGCCGCCATAATACGGATCTTCTGTTTCGGCTTGAGGGTACCCTCCATGACGCGCACCAGTGAAATTACACCCAGGTAATTATCGAACCAGGAATCAATGATCAGGGCCTTTAGCGGAGCTTCGGTATCACCCTCGGGCGGCGGGATCAATTCCACGATTTGTTCCAGCAGATCCTCCACCCCTTGCCCGGTTTTGGCGCTGACCCGGATGGCGTTGTGCGCCTCCAGTCCGATGATTTCCTCGATTTCATTGATAACCCGCTCTGGATCGGCAGCAGGCAGGTCGATCTTGTTCAGTACCGGGATCACTTCCAGGCCCTGTTCAATGGCGGTATAGCAGTTTGCCACGCTCTGGGCCTCTACCCCCTGCGAGGCGTCCACCACCAACAAGGCGCCTTCACAGGCCGCCAGCGAGCGGGATACTTCATAGGAAAAATCCACATGGCCGGGCGTATCGATAAAGTTGAGCTGATAGGTTCTGCCATTGCGCGCCGTATAGTTGAGCATGACGCTCTGGGCCTTGATAGTGATGCCCCGCTCCCGCTCCAGATCCATTGAATCCAGCACCTGCTCAGCCATCTCGCGTTGCGTCAGGCCGCCGCAGATCTGGATCAGACGGTCAGCCAATGTTGATTTGCCATGGTCAATATGGGCAATAATCGAGAAATTTCGGATATGGCTTAAATCAGTCACTACACACCTGTTGAATGGTCATAATGAAAAAGGCGCCCAAAGCGCCTTTTTCTTCCAGCTCGCTGCCGGAGCGTATTGTAACGAAAATCAGGCGCTGTCGATATACTGCCCCAGCGCGACCGGGTCCAGATAATAGTGGCAGATCTCCTGTCCATCCATTGCCAGAACCGGAATTTTTGTGCCGTAGGCCGATTCCAGTGCCGGCTGGTCGAAAATATCTATCACCTCCAGTTCAACATCCCGTTTCTGACGCCATTCGGCCAGTGCCAGCAGCATATCATCACACAGGTGACAACCGCTGCGGACGTAGACCGTCAGCCGCACCACGACTACTTCGGCACTTTCAACGGCAGAAAGACCGGTGCGTTACCGCGCTGCACCAGCGTTGGCACCAGCTTTCCGGCCGGCAGATCTTTGACCAGTTTGGCGAATTGCGTGGGGCTTGTGACGTCCACACCATTGAGCATCAGGATCACATCCCCGTTACGGATACCGGCCTCCCACGCCGAACCCTTTTCGACATTCCTGACCAACACACCGCGGTCACCCACATCCAGGCGCTTGCGCTGTTGGTCGTTAAGTGCATCGACAACGAGGCCGAGGCGATTCGATTTGGACTCACTCGGCTTGGCCGTCTCGTCCTGCTGGGCCAGTTGTTCCTCGGAAGGGAGTTCGGCAATTTTAACCGTAAGGGTGCGGGTCTTGCCCTCCCGGATCACTTTCACTTTGACCGTCTCACCTACCGGGGTGCGGCCAACGGCAAGGGGCAGGTCCGAAGAGCGCTGGATCTTTTTGCCATTGAATTCCACCACCACATCGCCAACCTTGAAGCCGGCCTTGGCCGCAGGGCTATCCGGCATAACGCGTAACGCCACGGCCCCGCGCGGTTGTTTCATGCCAAATGATTCGGCCAGTTCCCGATTCACATCCTGAATCAGCAGTCCCAGCCAGCCACGGGTAACCTTGCCCGTGGTCTTGAGCTGATGGATAACATTCATGGCGACATCAATGGGAATAGCAAAGGATAATCCCATGTAACCGCCTGTCTGGCTGTAAATCTGGGAATTTATACCGACCACCTGACCGTCCAGATTGAACAATGGTCCACCCGAGTTGCCCGGATTGATGGCAACATCTGTCTGGATAAAGGGGACGTAGTTTTCCGAAGGCAGGTTGCGCCCGATCGCACTCACGATGCCGACAGACACCGAATGATCGAAACCAAATGGTGAACCGATGGCCATTACCCATTCTCCAACCTTGAGTTTTTCGGAACTGCCGATTTTGACTTCCGGTAGGGTGTTGGCATCAATCTTGAGCAAGGCAATATCAGAGCGGGGGTCGCTACCGACCAGTTTAGCCTTCAGTTCACGTCGATCGCTCAGGTTTACAATTATCTCATCAGCGTCCTTGACCACATGGTAGTTGGTCACCACGTAGCCGTTTGTGTCAATGATAAAACCGGAACCCAGTGACTGACCATCATATTCCTCGAGTTCCCCACCATCTTCACCAAAGAAACGCCGTAGTAAATCGCCAAACGGAGAGTCTTCCGGAATGTCCGGCATTTCCATACCAGGTGGTAACATGTGCTTGCGTTTGATTTTTTGTGTGGTACTGATATTCACAACGGCAGCGCTGTTTTGCTCAACCAGTTTGGTGAAATCAGGTAAACGGCTTTCCCCACCGAAACTCAACGCCACAGCGTTCCCTGCATAGGCCAGGGCAAGCAGGGAAAACAACAAAACATATTTGGAGTAAGCCCAACGGGACATGACAATATTTTTCATTCTCTTCCTCTACAACATTTAATATTTAAAAAATATGCAATTTAAGAACTGATTTGTGATACAGGCAATTCATGCTTGACTGGCTCCCTGCCTTTTTTGAGGATAACCGGCTGATAGTGGTCGTCATTTTGAATGCGCCGAGAAAAACGGCGTAGCCAAAATCCACCCACAACCAGTCCTACAACTCCGAAAACAATTGACAACATCTCAGCTGAAAGTTGCATCTGCCCCGCGATTAATTTTCCAGTAATGGAGAACAAAATCATAAATAGCAGCGGCATCAAATATATCGCAACGGATCCTTTTAACATCGCAGCTTCTTTCAGCCCGACAATAACAGTTTCGCCAACTTGTGCATGCAGGTTATTTATTACGCGCATACGAGTGAATTTGTTACCAATCACCCTGGACAAAACGGACGTACCACAGCCTGATTTGACGGCACAGTTACCGCAACTACTTTCACGTTCAGCCTGAACCCAGGCAAAATTACCATCCAGTTCCACAACTACCGCAGTTTGCTCGATCATTGCCTGGTCTGGTTGGTAATCGAATCACTGATTTTTTTTACAGTCCGATAGGGCACTTCACCGATTACAGTCAAGTGGTAATCACCCAGCGTGCGCCCATGAACATTTAGCGCCCCCATGCGCGTTCCTCCAAGCAGACTGGTCGGATCATGTTCAATCTCTTCTTCAATAAAGACGGACACTGACGCCAGCCCGTCACTGAACACAACCTGTTCGACTGGTATGATGCTATTCGGCAATTTTTTGTTTATTTTCATATCCTCCATGAATCCATCAGGAAGCCAGGATATATCCATTCCTTCAAAACTGCCGGCCACCTTTTTTCCGTCATCTTTCGCCTCAATCCAGGTGAAACCTTTTTTGTCTACTCCGGGCTTCAACAGTTCATCCGGAATCGTATCGAGATACTTGATATCAGTAAATACGAATTGCTCTATCGGCTGACCCTGTTCATTGATGAGATGGGTCTGTAATAACAGGCCGGTTTTACTGTCCACCCACAGATGATGGCCAAAACGGTAATTGTCTTTCGGGGTGATCTCGATCCGCTGGGTAACTCGGCCAGCCACCTTGCCAGTTCCGTTCAGGGTAAACCTGTAATAGTCGGCCAGATTTTCAATCTGGTTGGGAAAGGCAGGAGGAAAATGCTTTAATGCCCTGCTCTTCTCCACTACCACTGTCTTACGATCAGGCATGATGCAGGTAACCTTGTTGGCGTCGCGAATGACTTCACGCCCACTACCATCCATGGCAATCAGCCGTTCCTGCTCACCCTTTGGCGTTGCGCGATGAATGATGTGCATAGAGCTGAGTTGAGAGCCATGTCCATAGACAAAGGTTCCTTCGTAATTGAGCGTGTGCGCCGCACGCTGCATCTTTTGTAACCATGCCTGAACATCCACCAGTTGTTCGGCAGTCGCTATACTCAAGGGAATGAACAATCCCAGCAGCAGTACCAGGGATTGTCGGTGAACGGAGTTATTTATCATTCGCGTTTTGGGTTTCAATACGATCACCCGGCGGCACGCTGACAATCCGCATATATGGCATCAAGCCCTGCATGTTCGAGCTGACAGAATGTTCATTATGGTTGACCAGGTAATTGCTCAGCCTGGCCTGGACAGCACTATCCATACGTTGCTGGTCGGTCACCAGGTGGACAGGCGCCGATACAGCCGCTATCTTGGATGGAGCAAGAATGGGTTGGCTGGTAGCAAGTTGGGTTGGATCTGATTCCTTAACCTGATAATGCTGGACAGTCAGTACAGCAACGGCCGACACGGTTGCCGCGATGGCCAGGCCCGCGGCTTGCTTCGCCATAAATTGTATACGGCCGTGGCGTTTGTGATGAATGGGAACGAGGATTGCCGGTTCCGATTCCAAGGCTTTACTGACTGCGGAGGAGATATCGATGCCAGGTAGCGTAATGTGGTCGGTCATCGCGTCCCGAATAATATGGTAGCGGGACCAGCGCTGTTTCAGATCGGGGTTACTATTCAGTTGGCCGACCAGGCGATCGAGATTGTCCAGTTCGCCATCTGCCATGGCGGATAACGACTCATTCAGCTTGTCACTCATAGTCATGTACCTGTAATCATCAAATTTTCAAAATTCACGTTTTTCACCTAATCCAGCAATGGCCGCAGTTGGTGGTCAATCGACTCACGAGCCCGAAATATGCGGGACCGCACTGTACCGATCGGGCAATCCATTGCCTCGGCGATCTCTTCGTAGCTCATCCCTTCCAACTCTCGCAGTGTAATTGCCGTCTTCAGATCATCGGGCAATTCGTCAATTGCATTAAATATGGTTTCCTTGATTTCGTCGCGCAGGGCTTCCCGTTCTGGCGATGCATAATCCTTCAGTGCCGATTCGCCATCGTAGGTTTCCGCATCGATGGCATCAATATCAGCATTCGGGGGCCGCCTTCCCTGCGCCACCATAAAATTCTTGGCTGTGTTGATGGCAATACGATACAGCCAAGTATAGAAAGCACTATCGCCCCGGAAGTTGGGCAAGGCACGATAGGCCTTGATAAAGGCTTCCTGGGCGAGATCCTGCACTTCTGAATGATCACGCACATAGCGTGACAGGACTTTCATGAGCCGTTGCTGGTATTTGAGTACCAACAGGTCATATGCCTTTTTGTCACCACGTTGTACGCGTTCAACCAACGCCTGGTCAGTAATCTGTTCGCCCATTCGGGCCTTTCCTTCCTGTTCCTGTTGCAGAAAGCCACCCGAACTTAGTTACCTAGACAAGATACTGGTAACAGAGTTCGCACGAGCTGGAAATTTTTCGTTATAGTGTATGAAGTTATTGGCGCCATTCTATACCTTGACTTGGTGGATTGGAAAACCATTGCTGGCACCAAAACACCCGGGGGACTCACCAGGTATAACTAAAGATGCAAATCCAGAGCGATATCCTAGTTATCGGCAGTGGTGCCGCAGGTCTAAGCCTGGCCCTGAGGCTGGCCGATACGAATTCTATCTCCTTGATTTCAAAGGAATCCTTGCAAGAGGGGTCAACGCTCTATGCCCAGGGTGGCATCGCTGCGGTTCTCGCTTCGGATGACAGTATCGAGTCGCATATCGCCGATACCATCAATGCAGGGGCGGGGTTGTGCGATCCCGAGATTGTGCGCTTGACCGTGGAGCACGGGGCAGAAAATATCCACTGGCTGCTAGCGCAGGGGGTCAATTTCACCACCGAAAAGAAGCAAGGAAAGTTGCACCTCACCCGCGAAGGCGGCCATTCACACCGACGTGTCATTCACGCCACAGATGCGACCGGCCAGGCCATCGAGCTCAACCTGAGCCAGCGGGTCCGTGAACATCCGCACATCGCGATTTACGAGAACCATATTGCCGTCGATCTGGTAACCAGCCGCAAGCTGGGGCTCACACCCAACCACTGTGTCGGGGCCTATGTGCTGGACCGGGACACCAATGAAGTCCAGGTTTTTCGCGCCCGGCATGTAGTGCTGGCGACTGGCGGCGCCAGCAAGGTCTATCTTTATACCAGCAATCCGGACACCTCTACCGGGGACGGTATTGCCATGGCCTGGCGGGCCGGCTGCCGGGTGGCCAATCTGGAGTTCAACCAGTTTCACCCTACCTGTCTGTATCACCCCAAGGCAAAATCCTTCCTGATTACCGAGGCGGTGCGTGGCGAAGGAGGACGATTGCTGTTACCGGACGGCTCATCCTTTATGGCGCGCTTCGATCCTCGCGCCGAACTGGCACCACGTGACATTGTAGCCCGAGCCATCGACCATGAAATGAAACGGCTGGGTGCCGAATGTGTGTATCTCGACATTAGCCATAAATCGGCCAAGTTCATCACCCGCCACTTCCCCAATGTCTATCGCCGCTGCCTGGAGTTCGGTTTCGACATGACCAAGGAACCCATCCCGGTGGTACCCGCGGCCCACTATACATGTGGTGGTATCATCACGGACCAGCGAGGCCACACCGATATTCCCGGTCTGTATGCCATTGGCGAGACCGCCTTCACCGGTCTGCATGGCGCCAACCGCATGGCCAGCAACTCCCTGCTGGAATGTCTGGTATTTGCCCAGTCAGCCAGTCAGGCTATCCTTGAAGGAGCTGATGTCGGGTCCGCTGCCGACATAGCGATCCCCGAATGGGATGCCAGCAAAGTGACCGACTCCGATGAGGAAGTCGTGGTTAGCCATAACTGGGATGAGCTGCGTCGTTTCATGTGGGACTATGTGGGCATCGTCCGTACCAACAAACGCCTGCAACGCGCCACCCATCGGGCCCAGCTGTTGATGGATGAAATCGAGCAATACTACGGAGACTTCACCATCAACAGTGACCTGCTGGAATTACGGAACCTGGCCCTGGTAGCGGACCTGATTGTGCGTTCTGCCATGGCGCGCAAGGAAAGCCGGGGCCTCCATTACACCCTGGATTATCCACAGCCGGATACCCGCCACGCCCCCGTCAATACGATCCTCACTCCAGTCAACTACCGTGACGAGGATCAATGGGTCGCCTCCGGCCGGCCTTGACGCAGGCGCACCCGCAACTGCCGCAACGTGTCGGCATCAAGCATGTCGGGTAGGACAATATAGTTCCGCTTCCCTCCCCCTTCGAAACGAAACCGCAGGATACACAACCCGACTGCAATGTAACTGTCCGGCCGCAAGCTGGCCGGGATATCCTTACCATCATCGCACAGCAGGCGCCATTCGCCTTGTGGATCCTGAACAATGCGGGTGTGAGTGCGATAATTACAGCGATATAGCGACACGATCAGACTGGCACAAACCAGCATGAACAAACCGGTCTGGACAATCAGCGGCATGCGCAAGGGAAACAGCAGCGCCAGCAGGGCGATGCCGTGGATCAGTAGCAGGTAAACGATAAGGTAGCGCGAACGTCGCAGTTCAAGGACCAGCGGCGTATCGAATTTGCTGCGCGACATTGGCAACTTCCGTGTCAATCGGGATGGCGTGGCCCATCAGGTAGTCCAGCAATAATTGATCCGGCGCCTTGAGCAGCATTTCGAAAGCCTGCAGTTCTGCGGGCGTCAGATCATCGTACCGTTTGTCCATGAAATCCTGCAGCATGGCGTCCAGTTCAAGCATGCCTCGACGACATTGCCACTGCAGTCTGGCACGTTCATGTAATGTTCTGTCCTGACTCGATGCTTGTGGATCCATGTTCAAATCATGTCCTTGACCATGAGCTTCTTGATGTTGTTAATTGCTGCCGTAGGGTTCAGGCCCTTGGGGCAAACATTCACGCAGTTCATGATGGTATGGCAACGAAACATCCGGTAGGGCCCTTCGAGATCCTCGAGTCGTTCCGTGGTTGCCTGGTCACGGCTGTCGGCCAGGAAACGATAGGCCTGAAGCAAGGCAGCCGGCCCACGAAACTTGTCCGGGTTCCACCAGAATGAAGGACACGCGGTGGTGCAACAGCCGCACAGTATGCATTCATACAGACCATCGAGTTTTTCCCGTTGCTGTGGCGATTGCAAAAATTCCACCTCAGGCTCAGGATCATGGACTTTTAGATAAGGTTTAACCGCACGGTAATGGTAGAAAAACTGGCTCATATCCACGACCAAATCACGCACGACCGGAATGCCAGGTAGCGGACGGACTTCTACCGGCTCTTTCAGGTTGCTCAGCGGTGTAAGACAAGCCAGACCATTCTGGCCATTGATGTTCATCGCATCGGAACCGCACACGCCTTCTCCACAGGAATGCCGGAATACCAGCGTCTCATCCTGTTCCCTCAGTTTCAGCAGAGCATCGCGCAACATCATGCCCGGCTGTATTTCTTCCAGCACATACTCCTGCATCCGGGGTTTGTTATCGACCTCCGGTTGATAGCGATAAATTCGAAAACGCATCGTCTTCATCCCGTGTTGGCAAGTCCAGTGAAACTGTTCTGTTCAATCCCCTTTAATACACACGTTCCTTGGGCGGAAAACTTTCTACCGAAATCGGCTTCAGTGTCACCGGCTTGTAGTCGAGGCGCCGGTCCCGCTTGTAATACAGACTGTGCTTGAGCCAGTGCACATCGTCACGTTCCGGATAGTCGATGCGCGAATGCGCGCCACGACTTTCCTGTCGGGCATGGGCAGAGACAACCGTTGCGACGGCAATATCGAACAGGTTTTCCAGTTCCATCGCCTCAATGCGTGCCGTATTGAATATGCGGCTGTGGTCTTGCAGACGTACATCTGCCATGCGCTGCTGCAGTTCCAGTACTTTCTCGATGCCCTCTGCCAATACGACTTCGGTACGGAATACGCCGCAATATTTTTCCATCGTCAGTTGCAATTCATTGCGCAGGTTAGCGACGGATTCACCCTCGCCCTGTAAATCCCAACGCTGCAGGTGATCCACAGCCTTGTCCACACTCGCCTCGTCCAGCCTGCGGTGATACCGGTTGTTGCTCAGATATTCGATTATGTCGTTTCCGGCCGCCCGGCCAAACACCACGATATCCAACAATGAGTTTCCGCCGAGTCGATTGGCGCCATGCACGGAGACACACGCGCATTCGCCGGCAGCATAAAGTCCGGGGATGACCTCTTCCCCCTGATCGATTGGCACCACGACCTGGCCGTGACGGTTGGTGGGGATACCGCCCATGGTGTAATGGGCTGTCGGGAAGACCGGCACAGGTTCTTCGGCCGGATCGATGTGCAGGAAGGTGCGAATCGTGTCGCTGATTCCGGGCAGTCGCTTCTGCAGGACATCCCGGCCCAGATGGTCCAGTTTGAGCAGCACGTATTCTCCGTCCGGCCCACAACCACGGCCTTCCCGGACTTCGGTGGAGATCGCCCGGCTGACAACATCACGACTGGCTAGATCCTTGGCATGCGGCGCATAACGCTCCATGAACCGTTCGCCATCCTTGTTGATCAGGTAGCCGCCCTCACCGCGCGCGCCTTCCGTGAGCAGCATGCCTCGGCCTGCCACACCGGTCGGATGAAACTGGAAGAACTCCATGTCCTGCAAAGGAATCCCGGCGCGCAGCGCCATGCCCATGCCATCACCCGTATTGATCCGCGCGTTGGTATTGGTGCGAAACAGCTGTCCCGCTCCGCCGGTGGCAATGAGCGTGGTCTTTGCTTCAATTAACAAAGGCTTGCCGGTCTCGATTTCCAGCACCAGGGCACCCAGCACGAAGCCTTCATCATCCTTGATCAGGTCAATCGCAAAATACTCGTCGAAAAAATGGGTCTTGGCGTGGATATTTTGCTGATACAGGGTATGCAGCATGGCATGCCCGGTCCGGTCCGCAGCGGCACAGGTACGGGCCGCCTGCTCGCCCCCGAAGTTCTGGCTTTGGCCCCCGAATGGACGCTGATAGATCTTGCCGTCATCAAGACGACTGAAGGGCACCCCGGCATGCTCCAGTTCATAGACCAGGTGGGAGGCTGATCGGCACATGTACTCGATTGCATCCTGATCTCCCAGGTAGTCGCTACCCTTGATCGTGTCGTACATGTGCCAGTGCCAGTTGTCCGGCAGGACATTTGCAAGCGCCGCATTGATACCACCCTGGGCTGCCACCGTATGGGAACGCGTCGGAAATACCTTGGAGACCACCGCTACATTGGCATCGGCCGTGGCTAATTGAAGGGCAGCGCGCAATCCACCGCCGCCCGCACCAATCACCAACGAATCAAATTGTCGTCTTGCCAGCGTCACGGGCTGAACACCGACATCAGTAACAGTGCCGTCCATACGCCCATCGCCACCAGAGTTGCCGCAATACCTATCAGAATGAAAAACCGCAACCCCATCGCAGGGACGTAATCCACCAGAACATCCCGCATCCCGACCCAGGCATGCACCAGCAGGGCTATGAAGCATAGCGCCAGTGCCACGTTCACCAGGGGATGGCCGACAAGGTGGCGCCACTGGTCGTAGCTGTATTCACCTGTACTGAAATACCAAATGACGACAGCAATCAGAAAAACTGCCAGATAGACTGCGCTGAGGCGCTGCACTAACCAGGCACGCATACCCTGGGCGCGAAACGTCATGTCAGTAACTCCGTAACGATCACCAGCAAGATAGCGCCCACCAGGACAAATACCGTCCAGGCGGAGGCCCGGGCTGTTTTCAGCTTCAGACCAATATCCAGATCCAGTAGCAGGAAACGGATCCCGGCAAAAAAATGATGCAGGATTGCCCAGGCCATCAGCAGCAAGAATAATTGCAGCCCCGGACTGTGCAGGGTTTGCTTTATGGCGGCGTAATCCTCGGCGCTACGCAATGACAGGGCTAAACCATAAATCGCTATTGGCACAGCCAAGAATAGAATAACCCCGCTGATACGGTGGGCAATGGAGACTATCGCCGTCATCGGTTGACGGATTTTAAGTAGATTCAGGTACTTCGGACGCTGTGTTTTTATTAACATTATGCCGACAAGTCTAGATCATATGGTATAAACATCCAACGGACATAAATGCAATACTGATTATTAAATTCGTAACGAGCAACGATTACCGATGAACCCAGATTGGCAAAATTTTCTTGAACAGCAAGGCGCCCACATCGAACACAGCCGGGTGATACACTTTGATGACCCTGACAAGGAGTGTGCCGCGACAGGCGCGAGGCATATTATCGCCGATCTTTCCCAATACGGCTTGATCCGGGCATCCGGTGAAGAAGCGCGGGACTTCCTGCAAAACCAGTTTAGTAATGACATTAACCTGATCGAGGCGGGTCAAAGTCAGTTGTCGGCCTATTGTAATCCCAAGGGCCGCATTCTGGCCGCGTTCAGATTGTTCATACGTAGCGAGAGCTTTTATTTACGCTTGCCGGTAGACATTCTGGAACCTGTCCTGAAACGTCTGCGCATGTTCATCCTGCGCAGCAAGGTAACTCTGGATGACGCAAGCGATGAGCTGGCCCGGTTTGGCTTTGCCGGTGCCGACGCGCCGCAAAGACTGGCTGAAATCCTGTCCAGTGTTCCGTTCGATCCCGACCAGGTTACCCAAGAAGATGGGATCACGACCCTGCGACTACCTGGCCCGATACCCCGCTACGAATTTCATGGTGACACGGACGCCATTGCTGCACTCTGGCGGCGCCTTGCCCGCCAGGCCCAACCAGTCGGAACCGAAGGATGGCGCTGGTTGAACATCCAGGCCGGGATACCCGAGATTAGCACCGAAACTATCGAAGCATTCGTCCCGCAAATGGTCAATCTGTCGGCCCTGAATGGCGTCAGTTTCAAGAAAGGCTGTTATCCCGGCCAGGAAGTGGTCGCCCGCATGCATTATCTCGGTAAACTCAAACGACGCATGTACCTTGCCCATGTGGCTCACGATAACCCTCCCGCACCAGGTGATAACCTGTTTAGCGCAACAAGCGACGCACAAAGTGTTGGGAAAGTCGTCGAGGCGGCAGTCTCACCGAAGGGCGGCTACGATTTACTGGCTGTGATCCAGATTGCCAGTATAGAAGAAACGATACATCTTGGCAGTGCGGACGGTCCGCAACTCGAAATCGGAGAGTTACCCTACACCGTTACCAATGAAGCCTGAGCTGCTGGGCATGATGATGCCCACAGTGACAATAACGGAGCTTCAGGCAGCGCCAGCTTCGGCAGAATCATCATGCGGTTCTGTCTGCGCCAGAGCTTCACGCAGGAAATAGGTGATCATACGTGGTGGCTTCTGGCAATCACCCATGAAGCAGACCTGGATTTGGTTCTTCGCAATCAGGTATTCACTACGATAACTAACCAGAATACCTTCCTCTTCCAGCAACTTGCCCATATCCAGTGACGAAATGGCCTTGGGCAACACAATAGTTGTTACGTGTGGCGCCCGGCACTGTGGCTCGGCCAAAATCGACAGGCCAATTTCCTCGAACTCGGTGCGCAACTCTTCAGACCACTGCTTGACGTTGGTGAAGCGGGTCTGCCAGTCACTATTATTCAGTGCGGCATTCAGTGCGTAGATGGCATTGGATGAAATGGTAAACGGGATACCCTGCTTGGCTTCGTAATACGCCAGGTCAAAATAACGCGGTAATTGGTGATCACCGGACACGACATCTTCCCGACAGAACACCATTGCCAGACCCGGAAGCGAACCAATACCCTTGCCGCTGACTGCGGTTGCCAGATACACATCCTGCAGGTTGACATCACAGGATCCAATGCTGCTGATACCATCTAAGCACAGCTTCAAGTTATGCCGGTTACACAGTTCGCGCAACATATCAATATCATTGAGTACCCCGGTGGATGTTTCGCAATGAACGGTCCAGATCCATTCCAGATTTTCAACCTGATTGATTTTTTCTTCCAGCATTTCACGGCTGAAGGTTTTACCCTCCTCAACCTGAATGACATCGAAATCCAGACCGGCACGAGTCGCCTGATCACGCAAACGATTACCAAATTCACCGTTAACAAGCACCAGACCCCGGCCCGGCAGAACGCTTAATTGCGCCGCAACGACATCATTTGCCAGGGTGCCCGAGCCCATCATGATCTGGACCTTCCGCGCATTCACCCGTTCACACAGGATTTTGCGCAGTTCGTTGAAATGGTCCATAAACTGCTGACTGCGATGTGAATTGGGTTCTGCCGAATTGGCCTCCATGACGCCTTCGGCAATCGAGACCGGGCCTGGCAGGTAGTTGAACAGCAACTGTTCCATCTCGCTGCCCTTCTTTGGTCTCAGAATTTGCGATTGTTTTTTCAGTTCAATCGCGCCACCAATGTCGATATACATGGGCTGGTACAGCGCGTCCTGTTTGCCGACCAACGGCCCAAAGGGTTTAAAGCCCAGATGCTTGTAAAGTCGGGCCTGGCGAGTGGTGCCAGAAATAACGGCTATGTCATAGCCACCTTTGATCGCCAAGTCGAAAGATTTTTTCATGATGCCGGTAAAGATAGCGGTATTGCGATGTTGCTTCTTTACCGCCAATAAACGGTATTCAAGAATTGCCTTGAAGGGCGGCAGATAAGATTCCAGATTTTCAAGTTTTTCATCCAGTGATAGCGGCCGTTTATCACGCAATGCGATCATGCCCAGTACTTCCTTGTCGCTCACACAAATTACATAGGTGTTTTCCTTGTGATACTTATCGACAAGTTTCTTGTTTTTATTCAGCTGGTGCTGAGGGATCTCGTCCACGAAGGTTTGATAATTCAGTTCATGGATCTGCTCGAACTCCCAGGGCTCCGAGGCAACCTTGAAAACCAGTGAATCATTAGTTGACATGCCGTTGTTTATCCTTTGTGCTCCGACGTATGCCACGCCTGCTTGATGTTCTCTTTATGTGCATACAATACTATCGCGGCAGAAACGAATAGTGGCACAACCACGTACATGGGGTAGCCGAGCGAAAATGCAATCAGTGGCATGGCTACCAGCGTAGCAATCCAGCTCACCAGAAAGCTGCGCGTCGCCATATAGGTAACAAGCAGCACCACGCCACCCATCAACAATATCTTGTAATCGAGCGCCACAAATGCGCCCAGGCTGGTCGCAATCCCCTTGCCACCGTGAAAATGGAGCCACAGCGGCCAGATATGACCCACAATAACGGCGACCACAACACTACCTACGACACCGGGCGGAAAATCCAGCTCGCGCGCCAACCAGACAATAAGAGC
>Ga0316585_10000010_pt1 | contig 29589 bp, 21 predicted proteins | sample S_170502SCrBrC_D_FD_204517 | JGI IMG/M metagenome (GOLD analysis project Ga0316585, IMG submission 204517) | Rhizosphere microbial communities from salt marsh grasses in Alabama, United States - S_170502SCrBrC | ecosystem: Host-associated > Plants > Roots > Rhizosphere | place: USA: Alabama...
CTGAGGAACTGATAGCCTGTGGTGTACAGATCATCCTTGGGAATACCTATCATTTATATCTCAGACCGGGTTGTGATGTGGTCCAAAGGTTTAACGGTCTCCATGCCTTTATGAACTGGGACGGTCCTATTTTGACCGACAGTGGGGGGTTTCAGGTATTTTCCCTTGCCAAACTCAGAAAAGTGACCGACGAAGGGGCCTTATTCCAATCCCATATCGATGGTTCCCAACATTTGCTGACTCCGGAGAAGTCGGTGGAAATCCAACAATGTCTCGGGTCCGACATTGTGATGTGTCTTGACGAATGCATAAAATATCCTGCTGAGAAAAATGATGCTCAAAAAGCGCTTGAACTGACATCGAAATGGTCGAAAAGAAGTAAGGATGCCTTTAAAAATGAAAAAAACGCACTGTTTGGTATTGTTCAGGGCGGTATGTTCAAAGACCTTAGAGAAATGTCGGCCTATGATTTGATGGAAATCGGCTTTGATGGATATGCCATCGGTGGACTCAGCGTTGGGGAGCCCAAAGAGCTTATGATTGAAATGGCTGATTTTACCCTGCCGATATTACCGGATACAAAACCTAAATATGTCATGGGTGTGGGAACACCTGAGGATATTGTGTCGCTCGTGTCTCTAGGCGCTGATATGTTCGATTGTGTCCTTCCTACAAGGAATGCAAGAAACGGCCAAATGTTTACGTCAACCGGAACCATAAATATCTCCAATGCGCGTTTTAAAAATGATGTTGATCCCATAGAATCAGAATGCACCTGTTATACCTGCCGGAATTACTCAAGAGCTTACCTTCGCCACCTATATCTGTCAAAAGAACTGCTTGCTTATCGTCTAAATACCATCCATAATGTTCATTTCTACATGAACTTGGTTCGAAAATTAAGAACGGCCATATGCCAAGGAAGATTTGAGAAATTCAAAGAAGAATTTTTTAAAAATAGCTTGCAACTTACCTGACAACCTTTATATACTGACAATTTTGGTTCGCTTTGCTCTCTTCATTATTCCATAGAAGCGACATAAAGATACCATAAGTTTATATTTATCAATATCAATTGGTTATGAATATTTAAATAACAATTTATAATTTTAACATGACCATTGCAAATCACATAAGAAGCAAGATGTCCGGATCTTCATGGATCCGTAAAATGTTTGAAGAAGGCGCGCGGCTCAAAGCCGAACACGGTGCTGAAAATGTGTTTGATTTCAGCCTCGGCAATCCGAATCTGGAGCCCCCTGAAAAATTCAGAAAGGTACTCAAAAATACGGTAATGTCCTTGGCCGGAACAGATCATGGATATATGCCCAATACCGGGTATCCCCATGTTCGAAAATCCGTTGCTGAGTATCTTTGCGAAGAGGAGCAGGTTCCGATTTCGGAAAACGATGTGATCATGACCTGTGGCGCTGCCGGCGCCTTAAACGTTATTCTAAAGGCAATTCTTGATCCGGGCGATGAAGTCATTACACCGGCGCCTTATTTTGTCGAGTATCAATTTTATGCGGATAATCATGGCGGGATTTTAAAGACCGTATCGACAAAAGCCGACTTTTCTTTGGATATTGACGCGATCCATGCAGCTATTACCGAAAAGACAAAGGCTGTTCTGATCAACTCACCTAACAATCCCACTGGCCAGGTTTATTCAAAAGAAAGCCTCGATGAACTCGGATCGCTTTTAAAAGAAAAAGGAAAACACCTTAACCGGACATTATATCTGATATCGGATGAACCGTACCGTAAGATCGTTTACGACGGATACACGGTCCCCAGTATTTTTAAAAGCTATAATGAGAGTATTATTGCCACATCATATTCCAAGGATATTTCCATCCCCGGTGAACGAATCGGTTATTTGGTGGTTCATCCCGAAGCGTCATTCAAAGAAGAGCTGATCGGGGGAATGGCGCTGGCCAACAGAATATTAGGGTTTGTTAATGCTCCCGGCCTGATGCAGAGAGTCGTAGCCTCTCTTCAAGGTTCCAGAGTTGATATATCCGCCTATGCTCGGAAGAGAGAGTTGTTGTGTAACGGACTTGCACAATTCGGCTATGATTTTGTCGAACCTCCGGGTGCTTTTTATCTCTTTCCGAAAACACCTATTCCAGATGACGTAACATTTGTAAAAGAATTACAAAAAGAACTGATCCTTACAGTGCCCGGGAGCGGCTTTGGAGGTCCGGGGCATTTCAGAATCGCATTTTGCGTAGATGATCTTACCATAAAAAATGCTATGCCGGGATTCAAGCGTACAATGGAAAAATATAAATGATAGAAGCAAAATAGTGTGAAAGCTTTTCGTTTTAGGTTTTAAAATGCTTAAAATTTGAAACAGGTATGATGAAATAAAGGGAGGATTTTCATGAAAATATTAAAGATTGATCATTTGGGAATTGCTGTAAACAGTATCGAGGATGGAAAAACCCTATGGACAGATGCATTGGGGCTTCCCTTTGAAGGGGCTGAGACCGTGGAAGAGCAAAAAGTGACAACCGCTTTCTTTCCGGTTGGAGAAAGTGAAGTAGAACTTTTGGAATCCACCGCTCCCGACGGTCCGGTTGCTAAATTTTTAGAGAAAAAAGGGGCAGGGGTACACCATGTTGCCTTTCGAGTTGAAAACATTGAAGAAGCACTGGCAGAGTTAAAGGAAAAAGGGGTACGCCTTATTGATGAAAAGCCGCGAAAAGGTGCGGGCGGGGCAAAAATTGCTTTTTTACACCCTAAAGCCACTAACGGTGTTCTGGTTGAGTTGTGCGAAAGATAACCATTTCTTGCTCACAAAGACAATTTTCAATTAAAAGACGACTTATAGGCTTCACCCAAGTTGGAATAATGGAACAATGAGGTATTGGAATGATGGGTTTTAAGGATTTTTTGTCAAATTTAATTTTTTGTTTCCCTTCTCCTTCCCAATATTCCAGTATTCCAACATTCCATGAAACACTTTATAGCACCTCGGGCGTTATTGAAGCTTATGTGTAAAAAAGGATTAAAAGGATTAAACATTTTCCAAGAATAAATAATAAAGTCATTGAAAAAGGAGGATGCCATGGCGGAACATCCTGATTTGAAAAAATGGAAAGATCTTGCCACCAAACAGTTAAGAGGAAAACCCCTTGAGAATCTGAACTGGAATACCCCTGAAGGAATTCTGGTCAAGCCTTTGTATACTGCGGAAGACATTGAAGGGATGCCCCATGTCAACACGTTGCCGGGTTTTGCGCCATATGTCAGAGGGCCCATGGCCACCATGTATGCCGGAAGACCCTGGACCATCCGACAGTATGCGGGTTTTTCCACAGCAAGGGAATCGAATGCTTTTTACCGCCGTAATCTGGCAGCAGGCCAGACCGGGCTTTCCGTGGCGTTTGATTTGGCAACCCACAGGGGATATGATTCGGACCATCCAAGGGTTACGGGCGATATCGGCAAAGCCGGCGTGGCCATCGATTCTATAGAGGATATGAAGATTCTTTTTGATCAAATTCCTTTGGACAAGGTCACGGTTTCCATGACAATGAACGGTGCGGTTCTCCCGGTGATGGCAGGATATATTGTTGCCGCAGAAGAGCAGGGCGTGAAGCATGAACAGCTGGGGGGAACCATACAGAACGACATTCTAAAAGAATACCTGACTCGAAACACTTATATCTACCCGCCGGAACCTTCCATGCGGATCGTATCCGACATCATTGGATACTGCTCCAAAAACATGCCCAAGTACAATACCGTCAGCATTAGCGGCTATCACATGATGGAAGCGGGTGCCGACTCTGTTCTTCAAACCGCATTTACACTGGCAGACGGTCTCGAATATGTTAAAGCAGCCCTCGCGGCGGGACTGGATATCGATGCATTTGCACCGAGACTTTCATTTTTCTTTGGTGTTGGGATGAACTTTTTCATGGAGATTGCCATGTTAAGGGCTGCCCGTTTTCTGTGGCACGAACTGGTGAGCCAATTCAATCCTAAGAACCCGAAATCCCTTATGCTACGAACCCACGTTCAGACGTCGGGTTGGAGTCTGACCGAACAAGATCCATACAATAACATCATTCGAACCACCATTGAGGCAATGGCTGCCGCATTAGGGGGAACCCAGTCGCTCCATACCAATTCCTTTGATGAGGCTGTGGGACTTCCCACTGATTTTTCCGCCAGGATCGCAAGGAACACGCAAATTGTAATTCAAGAAGAATCTCAGATCTGTCATGCCGTTGATCCGATGGGCGGATCATATTATGTCGAGGCTTTGACGGACGGCATTATCAAGGAAGCCAGAAAAATCATCGAAGAGGTTGAAGAGATGGGTGGTATGGCTAAAGCCATTGAAACCGGAATGCCGAAAATGCGTATCGAAGAAGCGGCAGCCAGAAAACAAGCTCGTATCGACCAAGGCAAAGATGTGATTGTGGGCGTGAATAAGTACCAAATCGAAGAAGAACCGCTAAAAGATATACTGGAAGTTTCAGAGGCAGTTCGTGAAGAACAGGTTACAAGATTAAAAGAGATTAAGGCAAAAAGAGATAACGATGAAGTTCGAAGAACTCTGGAAGCCATAACTCATGCTGCCGAGTCAGGCGGAAATCTTCTGGAAGCCTGTATTCCTGCGGTCAGGGCTCGGGCCACTGTTGGCGAAATATCAGATGCCATGGAAAAGGTCTTTAACCGGTTTGTGGCCACAACCCAGTGCATCTCCGGTGCATATGCCGAAGAGTATGCGGACAGCGAAATATTTGCAGCGGTTAGAAAAAGGACAGATGAATTTCAAGAAAAGAATGGCCGAAGACCACGGATACTCGTGACAAAAATGGGTCAGGACGGTCATGATCGAGGGATCAAGGTTATTGCCACCGCATTTGCAGATCTCGGGTTTGATGTCGACATCGGTCCCATGTTTCAGACTCCTGAAGAAGCCGCCCAGATGGCTGTGGAAAACGATGTACATGTTATCGGCGTTTCGAGCTTGGCTGCGGGGCACAAGTCTTTGGTACCCCAGCTTATTAATGTTCTTAAAGAAAAGGGGGGCGAAGAGATCAAGGTGGTCGTCGGCGGCGTCATTCCTCCGGCGGATTATGACTTCTTGTATCAAGCCGGAGCCAAAGGGGTGTTCGGGCCGGGGACTGTGGTTACCGATTCGGCCAATAAAGTTCTTAATATTCTTTAGCGACACTGATGATATCAGAAGATCCACAATTTTATGTGCAAGGCGTTTTGAACAGTGACAGGCGTCTGATCGCCAAGACCATCACGCTGATCGAGAGTTCTTTATCTGCTCATCGGCAACTGGCGCAAACGATTGTCGATTTGTTGCTTCCTCATTCAGGAAAGGCGATTCGCCTGGGTATAACAGGGGTGCCAGGAGTCGGTAAAAGTACCTTCATCGAAAGCCTCGGTACCATGCTTGTGAAAAAAGGGCATCGTGTGGCAGTTCTTGCTGTTGATCCCAGCAGTAAAAGAAGCGGCGGCAGCGTGCTGGCAGATAAGACCCGCATGGAAAAACTGGCGGTGGAACAAAGGGCGTTTATTCGTCCCTCACCTTCTGGAGGCACGTTGGGCGGTGTCGCCCGCAAAACCCGGGAGACCATGATTTTATGTGAAGCCGCTGGTTTTGATATTATCATTGTTGAAACCGTGGGGGTTGGCCAGTCCGAGACCGCTGTGGCATCTATGGTCGATTTCTTTTTAGTGCTGATGATCGCCGGTGCAGGAGACGAATTACAGGGTATTAAAAAAGGTATCCTTGAGCTTGCCGATGCGGTTGCCGTTAACAAGGCTGATGGTGACAATATAGAGAGAGCGGAATTTGCCAGAAAACAATATGAAACGGCACTCCACTTTTTAGCACCCTCATCACCCAATTGGACACCACCGGTTTTGACTTGCAGCGCTTTGGAAATGATCGACATCGATGTAATCTGGGAAAATGTTATAAAACATCACACAATTTTTACAGATACCGGAGAGCTTAAGGCAAACCGGAAAAAACAGGCTGTAGACTGGATGTGGTCTCTTATTAAGGAAGGTCTAAAGGATCGTTTTTATCAGAACCCTGAAGTTAAAAAAAATCTTCCTGAAACAATAAGGGAGGTTGAAAACGGAACCGTCGCATCCACCATTGCAGCAGGTCGTTTGCTGAATCTTTTGGACAATAAGGCGTCCAATTAAAACCTAAAATGAGCGTTTCAAATAGTGACAGGGATATAAAAAAGCAATTTTATAAATAAATATATTCTATAGCTGCTAATGGGTCTCGTCGAATGCTAGGGCAAGTTCAAGACAAGACCTGTCAAGAATGATGAGAGTTGGATTTGAGTAAACAGAGCCTGTATCCAATGAAAGGAGGATGGCAAAATGGCAGTCAAAATAATCATTAAACGTATCGTGCCGCAAAACAAGACTGAAGCTTTAAAGCCGCTGCTTCAAAAACTTAGAAATTTGGCCATGCAACAACCCGGCTATATTTCGGGCGAAACATTTAAACGAATCGATCGTCCGGGTGAAAGTCTGGTGGTCAGTACCTGGCAGTCCATGGAAGATTGGAGAGTATGGGTGATGAGTGACGAAAGAAGGGGGACGCAAGAAAAAATCGATCATTTGCTGGGTGAAAAGACAGACTACGAAGTGTATACCTATGACTAGAGATAATATAATGTCTATCTTGGGTGTTTGTAACGAATAACACGTTATCGTTTAAATGCACAAGATACATTTCTATCTGTTTTTAAAGGAAGGTTGTTATTGATCTGATATTGGATTTAAAATCTGAATCCAAAAAATAGCAGATCAATATGAATTGATGAAAGGAATTTTGTAATGGGTATTATCGAAGATAAGATCAAGGATCTCAAAGAGCGGGAAGCCAAGATCCTCAAGATGGGCGGTGATAAAGCGGTTGCCAAACAAAAAGAGAAGGGGAAATTGACGGCCCGAGAGCGGTTGAATATTTTTTTTGATCCGGGCACGTTTCGAGAGATCGACATGTTCGTGAGTCATCGTTGCGTAAATTTCGGCATGGAAAAAGTTGACATTCCATCTGATGGTGTCATCACGGGTCACGGTCTTGTGGAAGGCCGTCATGTATTTGCCTTTGCCCAGGATTTTACGGCCAGGGCAGGTAGTTTGGGCGAGATGCATTCCAAGAAGATTTGTAAGGTCATGGATATGGCGCTTAAATCCGGAGTTCCTTTTGTGGGTATGAACGATTCCGGTGGGGCGAGGATCCAGGAAGGCGTGGATTCTCTTTCCGGATACGGTCAGATTTTTTATCGAAATTCCATGGCTTCGGGTGTTATTCCCCAAGTTTCGGCAATTATGGGTCCCACAGCCGGGGGAGCTGTCTATTCACCCGCTATGACAGACTGGATTTTTATGGTCAAGAACACCAGTTACATGTTCATTACCGGGCCCGATGTCATCAAGTCCGTTACCGGCGAACAGATTACATTTGAAGAGCTCGGAGGCGCCATGGCTCACAACGAGAAGAGCGGCGTGGCCCATTTTGCATGTGAAAGCGATGAAGATGCCATCAACCAGATCAAAAAACTTCTTTCTTATCTGCCTTCAAACAATATGGAAGATCCACCAGTGGTTAATACAGGAGATGATCCGCGACGAACGGAGCCGGCACTGGATGCCATTATTCCGGACAATCCCAATCAATCTTACGACATGAAAGAAATCATCCGTTTAATTGTGGATAATGGAGAAATTTTTGAGCCTCACGAATACTTTGCCCAAAACATCATCATCTGTTTTGCCAGGTTGAACGGGAGGAGTATCGGCATTATCGCCAACCAGCCCCAGGTTCTTGCCGGATGCCTGGACATCAATGCGTCGGACAAAGCTACCCGCTTTATCCGGTTTTGCGATGCCTTCAATATTCCGATGCTGACCATTGCGGATGTGCCGGGATATCTTCCCGGCAGTCAACAGGAATGGGGCGGCATTATCCGACATGGTGCAAAACTTCTCTGGTGTTACTCAGAGGCAACCGTGCCCAAAATTCTTCTGGTCACGCGAAAAGACTACGGGGGATCTTATCTGGCCATGTGTTCAAAAGATCTGGGTGCCGACATGGCGTTTGCGTGGCCCAGCTCGGAAATAGCCGTTATGGGAGCTGCAGGGGCATGCAATGTCATTCATCGAAGGGCAATCAAGGGGGCAGACGATCCTGAAGCCAAACGTAAGGAACTGATCAAGGAATATGAGGAACTCTTTTCAAACCCATATTGTGCGGCCAACCGCGGATTTGTGGATGCCGTGGTTGTACCGAGCGAAACCCGGCCTCGGCTGATCGATGCGCTGGAGGTCATGTGCAGCAAACGGGAGACGCTCCCACCGAAGAAACATGGGAATATACCGGTGTAACAGGTAAGGGGTAATGGGTAAGAGGTGATAGGTAATAGGTAATAGGTAAGAGGTAAAGGACAAAAAGCCTAAGAGCAGTTAATCGTAAAAAGTGACGAAAGGCGAGGTTTTTAACCGATCACTATTTACGCGTCACTATTCACTAACCAACAAGCCCATAACCCATTACCTAAAAATAATTGGTAAAACAATGGAAAACAACAAAAAGATAGCAGCTGCAACCGCAGCAGTGATGAACTACATCATGACGGAAGAAGAGGCAATTTGTATTGAATCCATGGCCAGACCTTCGGTTTTACCGGCACCGGTTTCCTATGCTACAACGCCGGTGAAGCTATGGAGCGTAAGCGGCAGGCAGTCCCAGATGCAGATGCGCAATATGATGCAGATGAGAACCTTTAGATAGTGTCCATCCATAAATGGTCTATTTCCCGTCGGACGTCGTTCTCCGCGGGTTTCCGGCTGCGTCGTACTTAGTGTACGTCTCGCCGAAAACCCTTGTGCGGCCTTGTCCGGCGAAAAAGATCCTCATTTATGAATCGGACACTTAACCACAGCTTTAGCTGTTTTTAAATTCTGATACTAAAAAATATTGATAACAGGAGAAGTTACAATGAGTGATCACAACCAGGTAAAAATAACAGATATGGATTACAGCAAAGACCGCCCCGCAGCTGAGAATCCTGTTAAAATACAGGACCTGACTCTACGGGACGGGCACCAGTCCTTATTTGCCACACGGGGAAGAACCGAAGATATGATTCCGGTTGCCGAAAAGATGGACGAGGTCGGTTTTTGGGCCGTTGAAACATGGGGCGGCGCCACCTTTGATACCATGCATCGTTTTTTAAATGAAGACCCATGGGAGCGGATTCGAACGTTGAAGCGGTACATGACAAAAACGCCGTTTTCCATGCTGTTGAGAGCACAGAATCTTGTGGGGTATAGAAATTATGCAGATGATGTTGCCGAGGCTTTTGTGGAACGGGCAGCTAAAAACGGCATGGATATTTTTAGGACCTTCGATGCCCTGAATGATTACCGCAATTTTGAGACGGTCGTGAAGGTGATTAAAGAATATGGGAAGCATTTTCAGGGCTGTATCTGCTATACCATGACCGAACCGAGGATGGGGGGAGACGTTTACAACATTGATTATTATGTGAGCAAGGCCAAAGATCTGGAGGCCATGGGGGCTGACAGTATCTGTCTCAAGGATATGGCGGGACTGATTGCGCCCTATGACGCCTATGCGGTTGTCAAGGCGTTAAAAGCAGCGGTGAAGGCTCCAATACACCTGCACAGCCACTTTACATCCGGGATGTCACCCATGAGCCATCTGAAAGCCATTGAGGCGGGTGTGGATATTATTGATACCTGCATGTCACCTTATGCCTATCGGACGTCACATGCCGCAATTGAACCGCTGGTGATGGCCCTGTTAGGGACCAACCGGGACACCGGCTTCGATATTAAGCAGCTGGCGGAAATCAATGAAATATTCGAAAAGAAAGTCATGCCCAAGTACAAGCATCTTTTAGACGATTCCAAGGTGTCGATCATCGATATCAATGTGCTGTTGCACCAGACCCCGGGCGGGATGCTGTCGAACCTCGTGAACCAGCTCAGGGAAATGGATGCGCTGAACAAGATCGATGAGGTTTACAAGGAACTTCCGAGAGTCAGAAAAGAACTGGGGCAAATTCCGCTGGTCACACCCACCAGTCAGATCGTCGGTATACAGACAGTAAACAATGTTTTGTTCGACGATGAAAATGAACGATACAAGATGATTACCGGTCAGGTTAAAGATCTGTGCTACGGTTTATATGGTAAGACCGCCATCCCTATCGATTCCGAGGTTCAGAAGAAGGCGTTAAAAGGGTATCCTCGGGGAGAAGAACCGATCACATGCCGTCCGGCCGAGGTTCTGGAGCCGGAGCTCGAACAGGCGAAAAAGGATACCGAGGGTCTGGCCCAGGATCTGGATGATGTGATCACGTACGCCCTATATCCCATCACCGGCAAGCGATTTTTGAAATGGAAATACGGCAAGGAAGATCCTCCTGAGGCCGTGAAACCAAGGACCTTAGAACAGATAGAAGAGGAAGAAGAGCTTGTAAAGTTGGCTAAACTGGGCAAACTGGTGCGGAAAGTGGAAAAGAAAGCACCGCCAAAAACCGATGCCCTACGAACATTTAACGTGTTCGTAGATAACGAATATTTTGAAGTCGGTGTGGAAGAACCGGGTGGATCGCCGGTGATCAGTTATGTTCAGCAGTTGCCGTCAGGGGCGCCTGCTCCCAAAGCACCGGCTGCATCGAGACCCGCAGCACCTGCGGCGCCAAAACCCGCGGCACCCGCACCACCCAAGCCGAAGGCACCTGCACCGTCTGCTGCCGCCGCGGTTGACGGTACGCCGTTGAAAGCGCCGATGCCCGGTATGATCATACGATATCTCAAAGAGGTAGGAGATACTGTCAACAAAGGGGAGACGGTGGTTATCCTGGAGGCAATGAAGATGGAAAATGCCCTGCAAGCCCCTGCAGACGGCAGTGTTAAGGCCATTAATTTCTCCAGCGGAGATTCTGTGGCCAAGGATGATGTACTGTGCGTGATCGGGTGACCCGGTTTCAAAACGCCCCCTTTTACCCGATCTCTGCGGCAGGCTCAAATTTTAATCCTCGAAATACGTCACGGTATTCCTGCGGTTAAAATTTTCGCCTTTCTTGACGTCGGGCAAAATTGAATATTTTGAAACCGGCTCTGAGTAAACAGGAGAATATTGAAAACTTATTAGAAACTAAAAACAGACTTTATTTCATTTTATCAATCATCAATCAAAAACGGGGTGGTTTAATGAAAATTCACGAATATCAGGCGAAGGACCTTTTCAAAAAATACAACATCCCCATTCCAAAAGGGAGCGTTGCTTTTAACACGGATGAAGCGATGATAATTGCCGAAAATTTGAATCAGTTTCCGGTAGTTGTCAAAGCCCAGATTCATGCCGGTGGCCGGGGAAAAGGCGGCGGGGTGAAACTTGCCGGATCTATGGATGAATTGACGACCCTTGCCGGTGATATCATCGGAATGAATCTGGTGACCCACCAGACCGGACCGGAAGGAAGGATGGTGAAAAAGGTGCTGGTGGAACAGGGACTCAACATCGCAAAGGAACTGTACTTAAGTATCATTCCTGACAGAGCAACGGCGAAGGTGGTGATCATGGCCAGCGAGGCCGGCGGCATGGATATCGAAGAAGTGGCGGCTGCCACCCCTGAAAAGATCATCAAGGTGTACATTGATCCCCTTATGGGAATTCAGCCGTATCACTGCCGGCAGGTTGCTTTTGGGCTGAATATGGCGCCGGCAGTCATGAAACCGTTTGTTTCAATGCTTGGGAGTTTGTACCGGCTGTTTATGGATTATGACTGTTCGCTGGTGGAGATCAATCCTTTGGTGATCACCGCTGAGGAGGCGGTAATCGCGCTGGATGCCAAGATGGACTTTGATGACAATGCACTCTATCGTCATAAGGATATTCTTGAATACCGAGACATAGACGAAGAAGATCCTCTTGAGGTGGAAGCCTCCAAGTTTCATCTCAACTACATCAAACTGGACGGCAATGTCGGCAATATGGTCAATGGTGCAGGATTGGCCATGGCGACCATGGACATCATCAAGCTCGCCGGAGCAGAGCCTGCCAATTTTTTGGATGTAGGGGGCGGAGCCAGTGCCGAGATGGTGGAGAACGGCTTTCGCATTATGCTCGGTGACGAGAATGTCAAAGGGATTCTGATCAATATCTTCGGCGGGATTTTGCGATGTGATGTTTTGGCCAACGGTGTTGTGAGTGCGGCTAAAAAGACCGGCATAAATGTTCCTGTGGTGGTACGAATGGAGGGAACCAATGTGGAAGAAGGTCGGAAAATTCTGGCCGAATCCGGGCTCAATCTGATTACCGCTGCGGATATGAAAGAGGCTGCCGAGAAGGTTGCGCAGTTCGTTGCGGATAAATAGGAACCTTGGCCTATGGGATCAGGATTTTATCTTGCTTCTGAAAGGGCTGCTTTTCTTCGGGCCATACAAGTTAAAAGTGCCTAAAGTTATGGAGTCGCCTTGCTCCGATGTTTTTATATAATTGTCAGAATTCCTTAATTTTAGCTCACTTCAAACTTTAGTTCACTCCACACTTTTTTAGCGATATTTCAGACAGAGTCAGAAGACTCTAATACGGTTACAGGGCCAGATTTTCAATGTAAAAAAAATAGTTGAGGAATAAAAAATGAGCATATTTGTTGACAAGAACACACGCCTGTTGGTTCAGGGAATTACCGGAAAAGAGGGACAATTTCACGCACGCCAGTGTATCGATTACGGAACAAAGGTGGTTGCCGGGGTAACACCGGGCAAAGGCGGACAAAAAATGGATGATGTCCCGGTGTTCAATACCGTTAAAGAAGCTGTGGCGCAGACAGAAGCAAACTGCAGCATGGTTTTTGTTCCACCGGCATTTGCCGCGGATGCCATTATGGAGGCTACGGATGCAGGGGTCGATCTTATCGTTGCCATCACAGAAGGCATTCCGGTAATGGATATGGTAAAGGTTAAGAATTATCTTAAGGATTCCAAATCCCGTCTTATCGGCCCTAACTGCCCGGGGATCATTACACCGGGTGAATGTAAGATCGGGATCATGCCGGGCCCAATTCATAAACCAGGGGGACCCATCGGCGTGGTGTCAAGATCCGGGACCCTCACCTACGAGGTGGTTCACCAGCTTACGCTCCAGGGCATCGGACAGACTACTTGCATCGGCATCGGCGGAGACCCCGTAAACGGCACCAACTTCATTGACTGCCTGGACGCTTTTGAAAAAGATCCCGATACCACAGGAATCGTGATGGTGGGGGAGATCGGTGGAACTGCGGAAGAACAGGCATCTGAGTTTATAACTAAGCGTGTTTCAAAACCAGTGGTTGGATTTATTGCCGGCCTGACTGCACCTCCGGGACGGCGCATGGGTCATGCAGGCGCCATTATCAGCGGCAGCAGCGGTACCGCCCAGGGGAAAATTGATGCCATGAAGGCGGCAGGTATTCATATCTGCGAGAACCTCGGTACGTTCGGAGAGCTGTGCGCAGAGGTATTTAATTAGTTTCCATCCAGAAATTGCCCTTTTCCGCAATCTCTGCGTCAATCTGCGGAATTACTTGTGCGGCGTACCACTTGTACACCTCCGTGTAATTCCTTGCTTTCCTTGACCTTGCGAAAAATTGCTAATTTCTGCATTGGAAACTTAATATGTGATAAATATACATTTATGGATGGACGATATTAATGCATGAAATGGGCATTGCAATGCAGATCATTGAGATTGCAGTTGCTTCAATACCTTCCGATTTGAAAAATGCACAAGTTAAAAAGGTCAATATAAAAGTCGGAAAATTGTCGGCGGTAGTCCCCGAAAGCCTTCATTTTTGTTTTCAAATTGCGATTCAGGATACCCCTCTTGGCGATGCAGAACTCAATATCGAAGAAATTCCATTAAAGATCAGATGCATGGATTGTAATGATGAATGGATAGCCCATGAACCGGTATTTTTGTGTAGAAAATGTAACGGCAAATCCGTAGAAATGCTGTCGGGCCGGGAACTGGATATCACGTCCATCGAACTTGTGGACAAGGATGGTTAATATGCTGGAATTTATGTACAAAAATCAAAGATATTTTCATCACGAGCATTTTCAAAAACCTCACCATTCTCATAACAGTGCCAGAGGTTCAATGGGCGCCAATAGCAAAGACACCAGAGAAATAAAGATTGTTCGTAAGGTATTGGACGTTAATGACACCATTGCACATCAGAATCGTGAGCTGTTTCGGGAAAAAGGCGTTTATGTCATCAACGTCATGAGTTCACCGGGATCCGGGAAAACTGCTATTCTTGTTGAGACATTGTCTCATATCGCGGAAAAAATCAGGTGCGCCGTTATTGTCGGAGATATCTGCACATCAAATGACGCTGACCGGCTTGCCGGTTTCGGTGCGCCTATTGTGCAGGTCAACACAGATGCATTCGGGGGAGACTGCCACCTGGCGGCTCATGTGATCAAAACAGCGGTCAATAGTTTTAACCTGGATGACATTGATCTTTTAATTGTGGAAAACATTGGAAATCTGGTTTGTCCGGCTGAATTTGATGTAGGTGAGAATTTGCGAATCGTTGTTCTGAGCGTCACCGAAGGAGAAGACAAGCCATTGAAATATCCCTTGATGTTTCGCGTATGTGATGCAGCGTTACTCAATAAAATTGATTTGCTGCCGTATCTTGATTATGACAAGGAAGCAGCAGTTCAAAATATCCTTAAAGTCAACCCTCAAATGCCGGTTTTTGGAATCTCCGCAAAGACCCAAGAAGGCTTTGATGCCTGGATCGAATGGCTCAAGCAAAAGATTCATGGATAAAGATTTGTTTGCCAAGTTTTCCCCTCCTGCATTCTTCTCATTTTGATTTTACGCTAAACACCTTCACTATTTATATTGCAGCAAACTTGGATCTATTAACCTTTATTTATCTTATGGTATAAATATTGCTAATTTGCTATTATATTGATGAAATCCAATACTAACCCGAATATTTCATGAAATATTCGGGCTAAAGAGGAAAAAAATATGGTAACTGCAAAAGACGTGATGACCACGAACTTTCATACGCTTCAACCTGACATTCACATTACGGAAGCGGTTAAGATGTTCAAGAAAGCCAGCGAAATAGAACAGAAAAAAGTCTTTGGAATGATGGTTACAGACGAAGATGAGCGCCTAATCGGCATGTTATCAATGTATGATATTCTCTTGTTTATGCGTCCCAAACATATTCACATCTGGGGGATGATGGAGGATATTGACACAGAAGGATTATTAGACCGTGCGTGTGAAAAAGCCAAAACCATACTTGTCGGGGATATCATGACCACCGATCTGATTACCGTTTCCAAAGATACGCATCTGATGATGGTCTTAGATATTATGATTAAAAAGCATATTCGTCGAATACCGGTTCTGGACAAAGAAAAGGCGATAGGAATAGTTTATATTTCCAATCTGTTTTATCATCTTCTTGACCGGTTGATTTCGTAGACAGACCGATGGTAATATTAGATAAAAAAAAGACATTAACAGGCCTGTTGGTTAAAGAGGCGATGCGAAAGCAGGTTATCCATCTTCCTCAAAGTGCCTCCATCGACAATGGAATAAGGGCCCTTATTAAATTTAAAATCAATGCGTTTCTTATCAAAGATGAAAACGGTCTGCCAACGGGTGTGGTCTCAAAAACAGACATAATGGGCGCGTATTACGCTTCTTTAGCTCTTAGAACACCTCTAAAAAATATTATGAGTTTTTCGCCGCTGTTTTGCAGGCCTAATGACACACTTGAATCAGCTTTGGATATAATGAAATCCAAAGGGGTTTACCGATTATATGTTATAGGGAAAAACCAGAAAAAAGTTGTGGGTACTCTTGCCTATCCTGATATTGTCGGGCTTTTGTACCTTTATTGTAATGATTGTGAACACAGCTATTTTAGGAAAAAACGAAAAAAACAGGCTGATCCTGCAATCCGCCGATATAGAGTTAAGGAGGTGATGACATCTTTTGTAAAGGCTTGTGGGGAAAATGATTCATTGCTGAAAGTTATGGAAGAATTATCAGCATATCGATTTGGAGCGGTCTTAATAACCGACAAAAACAATCATCCCTCTGGCGTTATTTCGAAAACCGATCTGAGCATCAGTTACAAGCATGGTGTTGATTCTAAGACAGAAGCAAAAAGCGTCATGTCATCTCCTGTACTCTCATGTGAAGAAGATGAATTATTAGAAGATGCTATCAAACAAATGATCTTTGCCGATGTACACCGACTTTTTGTTCACAAAGATGATCCTCAAGACATTGTGGGTGTTTTCTCGCTTTCCGATGCAGCCAGAGTTCGATCAGGTTCTTGTCACGCCTGTCTCAGCAGTCGCATAAAAGTTGATAAACACGACTGATGAGCAAACTTAATTGAGGCGTTTCTATAGGGTACAGATTTTGCTCGACATTTTTTACTGATATACTGACTTTGATACTGGAACAGCAAAAGTTGAAAGTGCCTAAAGTGAGCTAAAATTAAGGAATTATTTGGTTAATTTTATTTTAATGTCAGCGCGATAGCGCTACCTAAACTTTAGGCATTTTAGATCACTTCAAACTTTAGGCACTTTGTGAGAAGAATTTGGGGGAAAAGCTCCCCGATCCTTCAATTATGTACATATTAAAAGGATTTATTCGTGCTTCTTAAAAATTTATTTAAATACTGGACCTACCAGATATTCTCCCCTGGAACGGTACTAAGGGAAAAATACGAAGCCTTTAAATCTTTTCTGAGCCATGACAAATGTGCTCATGAGGTAATGGCGGAACTGGAAGAGATTTATTATAGCCAAATAAAAGTGGATTTGCAGGTCGTCGCAAAAAAATATGACAAAATGGCTCTGTGTGTCTTTAAAATGATAGAAGAACTATCCAGAATATGCCCTTCACGTTACTTGGATCTTAAAGACTATTTCAAAAAGTTCGATTTTTATATCAGATTCATGATCGCCCCTCCAAAATATGATTTTTCTCCCCCGTTTACCCTTAAACTAGACGAAATAACGACGGATAATCCTCTGTCAGTTGGAGGTAAAGCGCTGCAGCTATCAGTGATTAAAAAAAACCTTGGGCTTCCTGTTCCTGAAGGTTTTGTCATCACTACGAACAGCTTTTATTATTTTGTCGAGTTTAACAATTTGAAAAAAGAGATTGATGAAAAGCTGTCCGATGTTGATATTTATTCTTCTGCATCATTGAATAACGTATCCAAAGAACTTGTGGCGTTCATTATGGGTGCCAGAATTCCTCCCGACATAGAGGATGCGGTTCTAAGTGCCTTTAGAAAATGTCAATGGGATAATGTCGAAAATGTACGAATCGCCATGCGTAGCAGCGCTGTAGGCGAAGATGGACGGTTTTCATTTGCGGGACAATATCAAACAATTCTAAATGTAACAGAGGACAACATTTTTGATGCTTATAAAAAAGTCATTGCCAGCAAATATTCTCCAACAGCACTTTATTACAGGATAAACGCCGGATTTATAGATATAGAAACGCCTATGGCTGTTTTGGCCCTTGAAATGATCGATTCGGCGGCCAGCGGGATCATCTACACCCAGGAACTTGAAAGTCCGACCTCAAAATGTCTTAATATTCATTCTATCTGGGGGTTGGGCGAATTGTTGGTGAGAGGAGAAGTCTCTCCAGACTCGATAACAGTGACGAAAGAGCAGAATCCAAAAATCGTCGCCCAAAAAGTAGCGGTTAAACACAAGCAGATGATCCTGTCACAAAACGATTCAACAAAAACTGTTTCGGTTCCCAAAAAGAAAAAAGAAAAACTTTCCATTGACCACGCTTCTATTTTGACCCTTGCCAGGTGGGGCTCAGAACTGGAAAAATTTTATAAAGAAGCCCAAGACATTGAATGGAGTCAAAATCATGCCGGCCGGCTGTTTATCCTTCAATCACGACCCTTAAGATTTGGGGAAGTCGACACAAAGGTTGAAACGATTAAGCTTGATGATATCGAAAATGCTGTGCTGATTTCAGGAGGTGAAACTGCGTCTTCGGGAATCGGAGCCGGACGCGTCTTTAAAGTAACCCGTAAATCCGATTTGAAAAACATTCCACACGCTGCAGTTTTGGTGGCCAGAAATGCCTCAACTCAATATATACAGGTTATGGACAAATTAAGCGCAGTTGTAACCGACACAGGCAGCATTGCCGGGCATTTTTCATCTGTTGCCCGTGAGTTCGGTGTGCCAGCCCTTTTGAATACACATGCTGCCACTTCCAGTTTGACAACAGGTCAAGATGTTACTGTCCATGCGGATGGTAAAATGGTATTTGATGGAATTGTGAGTTCATTGGCCGAGAGCCACTACGCCCGTAGAAACCTGCTATTAGACAGCCCCTTTATGAATAAGCTAAAATATATCATGAGTTTTATTTCTCCCTTGAAGCTTGTTGATCCGGTTTCTAAATCCTTTAAACCTGAAGGATGCCGGTCCTTACATGACATTATCCGGTTTTCCCATGAAAAAGCGATGCAAGAGATGTTCTATATGGGGGGCAGAAGAGGAGGGAGAAAAAAAGGAGCTAGAAAACTTATATCGAAGATCCCCATGCTATTTTATGCCCTTGATGTGGGCGGAGGATTCAAAAAAGAACTGCCTGATGACAAGACAGTAAAGATTGAAGACATTATAAGTGTTCCGATGAATGCGGTGTTTAACGGCCTAAACCATCCGGGCATACACTGGTCGAAGTTTACCCATTTTGACTGGGAGCAATACGATAAGATTGTTATGAACGGCGGAATAATAAGTGCGGAGTCGGCACAATTTGGGAGTTATGCAGTTGTTGCAAGTGACTACCTTAACCTTAACCTTCGTTTTGGATATCATTTTGTTATTTTGGATACGATCTGTGGAGATAAGGTCGATAAAAATTATATCACGTTCAGATTTTCAGGTGGAGGTGGAGATTCCCACGGAAGATTTTTGCGGGCCGGCTTTATCGGTAGCATTCTGGAGCGTCTTGGATTTATGGTAGAGATAAAAGGGGATCTTGTGGATGGGCAATTTAAAAAAGGTAATCAGGAGTTAATCGTTGATAAACTGAATATGCTTGGACGTCTTCTGGGCGCAACTCGTTTGATGGACATGTATCTTTCAGATGCTTCTGATATGAATAGGCTTGTAGAAAATTTTATGAATGGACAATATCATTTTGCTTCAATTGAAAGATCAGTGACCAATGACTGATACCAAATACAAGCTCACATGGGTAACCCCCAGTCTGGCTGTCGGTTATGCACCCATGTCGTATGCAGAGCTCGAATCTATTAAATCTCAAGATATAGATGCTATCGTTAACCTTTGTGCAGAGTTTAGTGATCTGCATGAAATCGAGGAAGATAAAGGGTTCGAGGTCTATTATTTGCCGATCTGGGATGAAACCGCACCTGACATGGAAGAAATGGAAAAGGGGTTGGCCTGGCTGGATGAAGCGATCTACTTGGGAAAGAAAGTGTTGGTGCACTGTCGCCATGGAATAGGAAGAACCGGCACCTTTGTCACATCATATCTATTAAGAAGAGGGCTTGGTTTGAAACTTGCGTCCAGAAAATTAGATTACACAAGGGCGACACCTGCAAGTTACAGCCAATGGAAATTGTTAAAAAAATACAGCAAAAAATCCGGTGTGTTAACAATTAGAGAGCCTACCTTCGAAAGCAAAAATGTTGTTGATTTAAGCACTTATTTTTCAGAATACGAAGCCCTGATTCAAAAAATAGATGATGATATCAAGAAAAATGCTATAGATATTGTCGATTGCGGCAACGAAACAGATGAATGTTGTTTTGAATATTTTGAAATGCAATTAGCAGAGACAATATATCTACACAGCAGATTAAACAGATCTTTGCCGAGTAAGATAAGATCACAGATCATCCGCAATGCTGTGGAGGTCTTAAAACAAATAAGGCATATTCATCGTCTTCTGGACAATCAGGGAAATAAGGCTGAAAAAGATAAGATGGGTCTGGCTGGTGCTTATAACAAAGAAAAGATTTTGTGTCCGCTACAAAAGGGGTCAAAATGCCTGCTGTACAAATACAGACCCATAAGGTGCAGATATTATGGCATTCCTGCCGGAAAAATCGATTTTGATTTTATTGATAAGATGCTTTTTGATATTTCTCGAAATGTTTTTTTTGCTTTCACCGGCTTTTTTCTTGAAGACAAGACCTTGTCTTTCTCACTACCCGAAATCGTTTCAGGCAGGTTTGTTCAGAATTATTTTTATTATTTAGCTTCCTTAAAAAACAAATGATCTTATAAACTGCAATAAATTAGGACTATATCTATAGTTGATTCATGCTTAAATGGGATTTAATCGTCAGGCCGTTGCAGTACGCTGGCGACCTTTTCTTCCAATTCATCTTTATCTATGGGTTTGACACAGTACTCGTCTGCTCCGAGTTCTAACGATTCATGGGCAGTTTCCATAGTGGGGTAACCTGTCAGCATAATCGCGCGTATGGTGGGTGCTATTTTTTTAAGTTCTGTTAACACTTCGATACCACTCATTTTTTTTAATTTAATGTCTAAAATGGCGAGATCCATTTCATTGGATTTAATGTAATTTATGGCGTCTTCCTCTTCCGTAAAGTTAAAAATCTGGTGCCCCTGCCTTTCCAGAATCCTTTTAATCATGAGTCCTGCATCTAATACATCATCTAATACTAAAATTTTTGCCATCTTTTATCTCCTTTGGATATAAATCTTTCTGTCGATTCAGCGTGCGTATAAACTTCAAGAATACATTATGCTATCGAGGATTCTTCATCGGATATAGCCGGTAAACGAATAATAAAGACAGTACTTTGAGGACTGTTAAATTCTTTGTTTATTTTATCTGACGGCGGGCTTTCAACCTCTATGCTGCCGCCAAAATCTTTAATAATACCAAAAGTTACTGATAGGCCCAAACCGGTACCCTTACCGATCGATTTGGTGGTATAAAATGGATCAAAAATTCTGTCTATCTTTTCAGGTGAAATTCCCGATCCGGTATCACCTACAAAGACTATCAGTTCGTCATTGTTTTTATCGTAATCTGTCTTAATATTAATGGTGCCGTCAGTGCCAATAGCATCATGAGCATTGCCGAGTAGGTTTATAAATATTTGACTGAACTTATCCTTGTCTCCTTTGACATGGGGCAAATTTAAACCATAATTTCTGTTGATGATGATCATGTCCAGTTTGAATGTATGTTCCATAACCTGAATAGATTCTTCAATGGATTGGTTAAGATCGAGTAACGTAATTGTACTTTCAGTATGTCTTGAAAATCTTAAAAGATCAGACACAATTTTACGACATATCTTAGAGTGTTTTTCGATTATCTCCAGATCTGCATGAATTTGACTTTCAGGCTCTACATCATCCAGCAAAATTTGAGTATAGCCCAAGATAATTCCGAGGGGCGTATTGATTTCATGGGCAATTCCAGCAGTTAACTGTCCCACAGCTTCCATTTTCTGTGATTGGGTGAGTTGTTCCTGTACCCGTTTAAGTTCGGTAATATCCCGGCCGCTGCACAAAAGTCCCACAATATTTCCATCATCTTCAAAAACCGGAATTTTAACTACATGAAGCCATTTTGTATTTTTGAGCCCAGGAATTTTGCTCTCTTTAGCAAGAGGTTGACCGGTATCGAAAATAATCTGATCTTCCCGGTGATACTGTTCGGCTTTCTCCCGTGAAAAAAGGTCAAATGCAGTCTTTCCGATGATTTCATCTTTCCTTTTGTTAACGATATCACAAAATGCTTTATTAACGGATCTGTAAACCGTCTGCCGATCCTGGAGAGTAACAAAGTCGGGAATGGCATCCAGTATGGTTTGAAGCAGACCCCTTTGTTCTTTTAATGTTTTTTCAGCATGCTGTAGATCTGAAAGATGGGCTTTTAATGACAAGGTCATGGTGTCGAAACTTTCCGCCAAGCTCTGAATTTCATCTCCAGAGCATTTTCGATAAACCAGACATGTTTGACAGGTGGTGATTTTTTTTGCATATTCCCCTTCGACACAGGTCGGGCAGAGGGTCCCTGCCGTGTACCAGCAGCGATGGCGCAAATTTCCATATGCAGGACATTCCCGTTTGTCGCAATTCATAATCTGCCAGCAATTTTTTTTCAGCATTGGTGCAGTTTGTACGTCCAAATTTCCTCTTAATACTTGTTCAGATGATTCATGAAGAATCTTGATGCGTTTTGTTACGGGGCGTAAAAGAAACGTTCCCACAAATCCTGCAACGAGGATAACAAATCCGGTTGACAGGAATGCACTCCAAACAAGGCGGTTTATGGCTTCCTGGACTCTGGTTTGAAGCAATCCAATCCTAACGGTTCCGAGTCTGTCGTTGCCAATAAATACAGGAACAGCATAATCATAGATAAGCTCTTTACCGGTATCCAGAAGTCGCATTGAAAATTTCTGGTTATCTGCCACTGTATTGGCATTTTTCAAATCCACCGGAAAGCCGCCTTTAAAGGTGTGGACAAGAGGTTTGCCTTCAGAATCTAAGACGAAAGTATAGAAGATATCATCACTTAATTGGACCGTTTCATCAACGAGATTTTTCATTCTCAAAAAGTCCATAGCCAGAATCGGCTCAACCATACGGGCTGCAAGATTTACGCTAATGGAAATCCCTCGATTCCTATTTTCTTGAAGGAGAGATTCTGTCATGATCCTGCTAACGACAAAGAAGATGACAATACCGAGCAGTATTAGCAGGGATAGAATCCCGATATAAATTTTGCTGCGAAATCCTAACTTCACTTTCCTAACGTTCCTTTTCCAAACTGATGCCAATCCTGGCAGCCAATTCTCTCACGGGATCAAAATCTTTATCATCAGAGGGAATAACTCCGATGAAGTCGGCTGCCTCCAAAACAGGTTTGTACGTTTTATTGTTAAAATCTAGTTTTAATAAAGCTTTTTTAATCTTTTCGACAATCTCGGGTTTTAAATCTGCTCCGGCAGAATAAACCCAGCCGGGATACCATCGGGTGTTGGCGATTACCCGTATGTCATTAATATCGATTTTATCCGCAACTACGTTTAACGTTCCCTCCCGGATGGTGCCCACATCGTATTTCCCGGCATAAACTGATAATACTACCTTTTCCTGCTTACCTCCTGGACCGGGAGCAAATGCAATTTCACTAAAATCTTTTGGTTGTATTCCATGAAAAATAAATAACCCTAAAGGATAAAGATACCCTCCGGCAGAAGTTGGATCGACGGCTATCCAGCTCTTACCACGGCAATCGGAGATTGTTTTAATAAGACGGTTATCCGATCGACAAATAATCTGGCCTCGAAAATTTTCCCGATTGTAAATTTCTACAATGCGCGCAAACGCCTTCGCTTGGTACCGATGGGCAATTTTTATATAGATAAATGGGTTGGAGAAAGATATGTCGATTTTACCCTGACCCACCATCTGCATGTGCTGGTCAAATGTATCCGGAAATATCTGTTTTATATTAAGACCGGTTTCTTTACGCAAATATTCTACAAGCAAATGATGGCGCTGATATGAGACCGTATGGGAATATTGTGGCAGGTAGGCGTAGGTAATGGCGCCAGATTCTTCCCTTAGACTCACTTGCTCTTTTTTATTTAAGTCGACTTTAGATGCTGGCTCCTCCTGGCTGCAGGCGAATAATAGTAAAAGGCAGATAAAGATGACACTCCAATTTTTTTTTGCCATTACAAGTTTCTCCAATATGTTTATTCATTAATCGTTACAAAATTATGATCTCATTATCAATACCTTATAGCAGTTTATTTTTGTTTATAGCACTTTTTCAATTTAAGAAGGTAGATTTTCTGACAGTAGTGACCAGAATAAATTTGGCCTGATAAGTCAAAATGATTCAGGCATCCACATTTTGCCAAAAAGGTACCGGAATAATGGAATAATGGAATACTGGGATAATGGTTCCTTTTGAAAAACCCAATATTCCATCATTCTATCATTCCAAGTTTCCAAAGAGGTTACAGTTTACAAAACCTAAAGGCATTTCAAAAGATCGTTTTTGGACAAGAGTGATTTTCTGATATTTTACAATACCATTAACATGTAATTCTCACAAACCTATTTTCCATAAGAAGATATCAGAAAAACAATTATGATGACTTTTGTGAAATACTAAACAAGACAGAATACAAAGATGGACTTATCAATGATGGGTTTGCCCACAGTGTTGGCGGCATCACTGAGGGCATTTAAGGAGGTGTTGGCAGAGAGAATTTCATCTCTCGCACTGTTTACAAGCAAACTATGTACCAATAAAAAACTCGCTCTTAGCGTTTAATTCCATTGATCCGAATTAAACTACATTTTCAAATACATAAATATTTTATTAAAAATATTTGCTCGATAACATCCAAGTACAAATGGATTGGGCGGTTATAAATTTAATAGAATGCATGCAGTATTTTTTTTGCAGTGCATAATTTAAAATGCAACAATTTTATACCTTTTGGCTGGTATCAGTTTCTCATGGCGTTATGAATGTCATTTGGCTATAAGATAACAATGGTGATAGATAGCGGCCTGCTTTTATAGATGACGCATATCCGGAACTTGGGGGGTGACTTATGAAAAAAATCGGCCGGGCTTTAAAGCACCGGCCGATTTGAGAAAGTTAAGTCCGTTGAATTATGGTTTTTCCACTCTCGTTTTGATGTATTTTAATAATGGGGTGCCGCCAACCATTTCAGTGGTATTCGGTTTCATGATGCCCGGTGTGTTGACGCCACCAAACTGAGGATACTTAGGATCGCCTTCAAGACCCCGGACGTGTCCGAAACCACCTTCTGATCCCAAAACACCCTGCATGATAAACCATGTCGGTTTTGCCATCACCTGAACTTCTCCCCATGGAGACTTGAGTGTTACTTTATCTCCTTCGGCTATTCCGAGTTTCCGGGCATCAAGGGTATTTATCCACAAAGAATTGGTGCCAATGGTTTTCATAAGCTGATAATTGCTAAATGTTGAAGAATGCTCATGTTCATACAACCGAAAGTTTCCGAATATAAAGGGATACTCCTCATCGGGCTGAAGATCCTTTTCAGGCTCTTTGTAATCGGGCAACGGGTCGATACCTTTTTCCTGCGCCACAGGGTTAATGAAGTTATATTTCCCTGTTTTGCTGTTTCCCGAAGAGCCATAGCCATCAGGCGGATTGATAGAACCCCACTTTTTATATTTATAATATTCGGCTTCATCGGTAATAATAAAGCCCTTTTCCTTTAACTCATCAAACGACCAGGGTGTGCCGGCCATCTGGTTTCGAAATGCATCTTCAATACTATTCCATGGGAAATACTGTCCAAGGCCAAGTCTTCTGGCCAACTGAACCGTAATCTCCCACATAGGTCTGGAATCGTACATGGGCTCTACCACCTCAGCATAGTAAGCAATAAATGCCTCATAGAGCCAGTCAGGTTTTACCTGGCTTTGCTCCAGCCAGGTTGCATCCGGTAAAACCACATCGCACAAAAGAGCACTGTTGCACATAAAAGCCTCAATGGCCGCTTTAAACTCCATTTTTTCGACGGCCTGAGTGATGGCTTTCTGGTTGCCCCAGGAGAGTACGGGATCTCCAAAATAAATGATCATTCCTTTGAGCTTGCCGGCTTCAACGTCGGATAAAAGATGTGCCGGGGCCCAACCGGCCCAGATGTCAAATTTGTTAAGCTTTGGTGCGGAACCTTTGGGTGGTTTCTCCTGGCCTTCTCCCCAGGCAGGTTTTAGCTTCCTTTTGAAGGGGAGGGAGGGACCGCCCGGTGCGTCGAAAGTGCCGCAGAGCCCGTTGAGCGCCTGGAGTGCTGCGGTGCCGTACATACCATTAGGGACCTGAGCAACGCCTGTCCAAGATAAGACCCCCTTATTTTTGGCGCCGGCAAACTCCAGAGCGATACGTTCTATGGTTTCAGCCGGCACACCACTGATCTCGGCTGCCCACTCCGGTGTGCGGGCTATACCGTCTTCTTCACCCATAACCCTGTTCTTGAATTCATCAAATCCGTGGGTCCAGTCTTTTACAAACTCCTTATCATAAAGATCATTTTTGATGATTACATAACACATGGCCATGGCCACTGCACCATCGGTAGCCGGTTTTACAGGTATCCATTCTGTAGCGGCGGCGGCTGTTTCACACCTCCTGGGATCAAAAACAACGAGCTTGGCGCCCCTCTTAACAGCGGCCTTAAGCTGGGAAGTTTTTCGTTGTCCATAAGAACTGGCATACTCGTTCATGCCGAAGTGGATGATGTAATCAGATTCCTGATAATTTATCCAAGGTCTCTTGTCGTTTAGATTGTGTTCATTGGCCATACGGTTGGAATTGTCGCACATGGGACGATGCGTGGTCTTAGGGCACCCAAGGTGGTCAAAAAGAGCTTCATGTATCCAGTTCGCAAAATCATTGCCTCTGAAATATCCGAGTTTGCCTTGTTCAATGCTTTTAATACCCTCGGCCACTCTGTCAAGGGCTTCGTCCCATGTCGCCTTTCTAAACCGACCGTCTTCTTTGATGAGCGGAGCTTTAAGCCTGTATGGAGAGTACAGATGTTTTGGGGCTGATCCTCCTTTAGGACACAGCCTGCCGCCCCCTTTGGGATCGCCAACAAGACCGGAAGTGCCTGTAAGAATTCCATCTTTTAATTTAGCTGTCATACCACATAGTGCGCCACAGGTGTAACAGTGGGTATGGACATTCTTGGCTGCTTCCGGTTTTGCAGTACCTTCAATCAGGGTAAAATAGCCTGGGTCAAGATTCAACGCGTTTACTGCGCCCACCAGTTTTTGAGTGGTCTCCTCGCCTCTGGTAAAGCCGTCAATTCTCATATTTTCACACATCAGAGCGCCTCGAGTAAAATGAGCCAAAGCTTGATAAAATTCGGTCTGAGCAGATGCCGCCAGTTGGTCACAAAAGGAAGTTACCCACTGCAAGTATTTATTTTTAAAGAAATCTCTATACAAATCTTCATTGCCCTTCTCAAGGAGGTAACGAAGAAACTCCATCTCTACAGCAATATGTTCTTCCAGGTCTTTATAATCAGGAGACTTGTGGACTCCAGCCTTATTAAAGAACTCCCTGAGTTCAAAGACCGGTTTCTGCATGACTACCGGCTCTTTCGTCACATGGATAGATTCATATGGAAATACCGGGTTTTGGCCCGCGTTAAGAAAAAGATCTGCATAATCATATCTCAATTCTTTATAAAGTTCTTTGGCGTCTTTGCTTTTAAGATATTCACACATGCCCTCAGCGCCACTCATAAGGTCCATGAAACCGCAGCCTTTAACGGATTCTAATAACCCGTTAATAAAGTCATCATTCTGCAAGGAGGTTATCAGTTCTAGAGAAATTTCATCACGGTAAAGGGTAGAGAGAAACTGGTATCTCATTGCCCTTGATCTCATAAATGCTGCATCCATAATTTGTCTCCTTCTTTTTTTAGCTTATTTTATGGAACTTCGAATCTTTTTTAACTTAAATATGGCGATAGCCTGAACGAATAGAGCAAGAAATTTCTGTCTGCTTTTGCAATATTCATACCAGTAAACGATCTATTTCCCGCTGCTTTTTGTAAAGCGTATCTTAGTTAAGATATGCAATGTTTCCGAAAAGATAAAAAGATTTTTCCTGCCCATCCAGGGCATTTTTCATATTAAAATCAAAGAATGGAAAATAAAAAGTGCAAGATTTTTATTGCGCTGAAATATATTTATGGCGGTTATCTATCTCGTTATAATAACTCGAAATTAAGATAATCATCTTTTTGAGCAAATAATTTATTGCAGGTAACCCTACCTTCAGGGACACGGTTCCACAGTGTTTTAATCGCTTTATGTCTCCATAATTATTAAAGTATCCTGCCGATAATACATTATAAAGTTAATATCCTTTCAATTTTATTCTCTTTAATAAAAACTCGGGTTTTATGGTGGCATATAGCTTGCTTATAATGGACATCGAAAACCTTCATTGTTTTATCATAAATCTATATTATAAATAATTTAAATATGTTAGCCCTTTATCCATCAAATGCAAACAGAAGTTGCTGAGAAATTGAGGGTTGGTTCAAGCAACATTCAAAACAACTGTGCGAGGTGAGAATAAGAGGTATGGAAAACTTAAATATTTACTTATGGGCAATGAATAAGACGGATCAGGTTAAAACAATTGCTTATCCTATTATCGTCGGCATCATTGGTTCACTGGTGCTTGTTGGTTTTTTTTCCAGTTTAATGTCTTTTGACACCATCGAAAAACTTTTGCCCTATATCATCGGTTTTAATGCGGCGCTAACAGGATACAACCTGATAAAAAAAACAGACAATAGCCTAAAATTTAAACGAATTTTCGCTATCAGTTCAGGTGTCCTGATGGTCATCACTACCGCCGTGATTCTGGATCTGGTTATGTTACATCTCATGGGCAGCTACCTCATTTATTTAACTGATGCGATATTTTTAATCATCATCGGCGGTGTGTCAAGCGGACTTGGCGCAATACTGGCGATTAAATATCTTAATATGAACCAATTCACATAAAAGGAGGAATCGGATTTGAAATTTGTTTATTGAACGTATTCATCCAAAAATCTTTAAAGGAGGGGATAATGAAAAAGTCTCTATTGTTTACAGTCTTATTATCAATCATTTTTATTTTAGTTACAGCCGGCGCTGGTATCTGCGCTCCTTCGGCCACCATTTCCGGTTCGGAATTCAAAGCCGGTGATATGGTGACCATCGAAGGGAGTATCGATCCCGGTCAAGACCTCTATATCGCAATTTCTTCTCAAAAAACTTTTGCGCCAAAAGACACAGAAGGGGTCCATGAAACCAAAAGGTTTAAAAAAGACGAAAAGAAGGCCGGATTTAGCAGCGACACTTCCATACCGGTTTTGTATTACATGCTCACCACCAACCCGGATAAATTCGGCAAGGTATCCAACAAGAAATTCGGCGGGCCGTCCTTTTTTACCCAGAAAGGAAAAAGAGGGCTTTATGAAACCACCATGTTCAAATTGTCCAACTTTGATGAACTTGATCCAGAAGCAAAGAGCATGCTGACCACGATCAAAACAGATCAAGAATGGAATTTCTTTAAATATGCCCACGAAGGCGATTATGGTATCAACACCATTGTCAAGGAAAGCACCAAGGTGGGAAAGGTTACCATTTTTGCGCGCAGTATTCTTGGGGATTATAACCAGACGAAAAAATATTGGGATAAGGGAACATCCATTGAATTGGATAAAAACACGGGAAAATTCAAAGCCTCTTTTAAAACGTTTCGTCATACCCCGCCCGATACCGCATTTGATGTATATGTCAACGGTGAAAAATCCGGCAGCTACAATGTGAAAAAGAACGGTTTCTGGTTAAGTCTGGGTGGACGCTACATGAACCCCATCTGGATCATCATCGGTGCTA
>Ga0316585_10000011_pt1 | contig 28942 bp, 22 predicted proteins | sample S_170502SCrBrC_D_FD_204517 | JGI IMG/M metagenome (GOLD analysis project Ga0316585, IMG submission 204517) | Rhizosphere microbial communities from salt marsh grasses in Alabama, United States - S_170502SCrBrC | ecosystem: Host-associated > Plants > Roots > Rhizosphere | place: USA: Alabama...
GTCCCTATCTGCCGTGGGCGTTGGAGACTTGAGGGAAGCTGCTCCTAGTACGAGAGGACCGGAGTGGACGTACCCCTGGTGTTCCGGTTGTCACGCCAGTGGCACTGCCGGGTAGCTATGTACGGACAGGATAACCGCTGAAAGCATCTAAGCGGGAAGCCCCTCCCAAGATCAGGTCTCCCTGGACCCTTGAGGTCCCTGAAGGTCCGTCGAAGACCACGACGTTGATAGGCAGGGTGTGGAAGCGCGGTAACGTGTGAAGCTAACCTGTACTAATTGACCGTGCGGCTTGACCATATAACACCCAAGCATGTTGGGTGCTGACCATACCCATCCCGCGCCTCCGCGTCTCACCAAACCCGGCGTGCCGCCAACCGGCAGCACACCACCCCTTTCCCTGGCGGCCACAGAGCACCGGAACCACCTGATCCCTTCCCGAACTCAGAAGTGAAACAGTGTATCGCCGATGATAGTGTGGGGCTTCCCCATGCGAAAGTAGGTCACCGCCAGGGCCCTATACACACAACCCCGCCGCTCACGCCGCGGGGTTTTGTTTTGCTGGAGGAGCAGCAGCTTCCGCAAGAATCAAGCCGGCGGCCCTTTCTTGGGTGAACTTTGAAGACGGGGGAGCGCTTGGCTCGCCTTTCGCGGGACGAGGGCCGTGGCAGAGTGTGGGGTTACTTTGGGGCCAGCAGGCGCTGACGTTTTGGTAGCACTTGTGATGTTGTTGCTGGTCGCGATGACGTTCTCCCGCTCGCGCGCCGGCATTACCCGGACCATGTTGGGCATCTTGCGTTGGTGGCATAAATTTCCCGACGCATCGGCGATGGCAACGCCTCCGGGCCGACAGGGGCCTCGGTGGCCGACTTCTTGGGCTAGGCTGCCGCGATCAACCTGGTGCCCGTCCTGGACCACTTCTATTTTGCGCACGCCATAGACGACGCGTGGCGGGAGACCTTCGGCACCACCCTGGGGCTGGGCGGGTATCGGGAGCTTTTTCCCCTGCGTCAGCTGCCTTGGTACCTAACCAGGAAGTCCACGCGGTCTTTTGCCGGTTCGAGCTCGGTCGTTGGTGCATCAACGGCGTCCACAATGAGGATGTCAGTTCGGCGTTGCCGCGCGATCGTGGTGATCGGTCGGCCCCTGGTCCTGTATGTGGTACGGCGTCGAGAGGTCTGGTGGAGGTGAGTGGCCGCGGCTGCGTTTCATGCCGGTCGGGGTGGCGTGGGCATCTGTCTAATTCCACGTCATATTTCGCATCCCGCTATTGCCTCGTTCAGTTCGCCATTCCGTGGGTATGTCAGAGCAAAATGTGGACCCGAGCGAGCATGGGGGCCAGCGCCTCGGCGGCGGCGCGGCTCAGGCTATAGTTGGCGTAGTCGAAGCACTGGCCGGCGGCGGACACGAGCCAGGCCTCGGGCTGGTGGCGGTAGAGGGTGAGGCACCAGGCCAACAGCTCCCGGGGGTTCAGGAAGTGGGCCATGGTGGAGACCGCCGTCTCGTCGGGATAGAGCTCCCGAACGCGCACCTCCCCGGGTGTCCCGTCTACCGCGGCGTCGAGAAAGATCACCCGGTTGGCCGATGCGATGTCCTCCACGAGCTCGGCGGTCAGGACATGCCGGGCGATGACGCGGACCCCCTCCGGCAGGGGGGCTGCGGCCAGGGCGTCCGCGGCTAGCGGGCCGATGGCGTCGTCGCCGCGTATGGGGCTGCCGTAGCCGATGACGAGGGTTTCCGTTCGCTGTAGGTCGAGCTTCAGTCCGACGGGGGCCTCGCGGTCTCCTGGCGGCGTTGCTGTCGGGCTGAGGTCCGACCTACCGCCCGTCTTCCGTTGCGTTGGGCTCTCCACGGCGGTCAGTTGCGGCCAAGCCGGTGGACCACCCGCCCCGAGGCGTCCCTCAGCTCGATCAGGAGCGGCATCTGGCCGAAGGCGTGGGAGGCGCAGGAGAGGCAGGGGTCGAAGCAGCGGATCACCGCCTCCACCCGGTTGAGCATGCCTTCCTTGAGATTGTTCCCGTCCACGTAGGCGTCGGCCACCTGGCGGATACCCTGATTCATGGCCAGGTTGTTGTGGCCGGTGGCGATGATCAGGTTGACCCAGTTGATGAGCCCGGCGTCGTCGATCCGGTAGTGGTGCATCAGGGTGCCGCGGGGGGCCTCGGCCACACCGATGCCCTCGTAGCGGTTGCTTCGGGCGCGGGCGCGGACCCGGGCGTCCAGGATCTGGGGGTCCTTGAGCAGGCGCTCCATCTGCTCCAGGGCGTAGATGATCTCCACCAGCCGTGCGTAGTGGTAGTGGAAGCTGCTGGTGATGGGGCCTGACTCCTGGAGCATGCGGAACTCGGCGAGGGCCACGTCCGCGTAGGGTGTCCCGCAGGCCTCGGCGTTGTTGAGCCGGGCCAGGGGGCCGACCCGATAGACGCCCTTCGGGTAGCCATGGGGCCGATAATAGGGAAACTTCATGTAGCTCCAGTCCTCGGCCGCCTCGCCGATGAGGCGCTCGTACTCCACCGGTGGAACCATGTCCTCGACGATCCGCCCCTGGGCGTCCTTGATGCGCAGGAAGCCGTCGTAGTGCTCCAGGTTGCCCTTGGGGGTGACTAGGCTGAGGAAGAGGGTGGGCTGGCTGCCGAAGTGCTCAGCCTCGTCCCTGAACCGCGGGACCAGGGTCTTGAAGAAGGTGTAGGTCCGCTTGGCGATCTCGAGTCCCTCGGGGAGGAGCTTGAGCATGGACTCCCGCTTCTCGGGGGTCAGGGCCTCGTTGACGCCCCCTGGTACCACCCAGGTCGGGTGTATCTTCTTGCCCCCAAGGGTCTCGATGATGGTCTGGCCGATCTGGCGCAGCCGGATCCCGTCCCTGGCCAGGGCCGGGTCCTGGCGCATCACCCCGAAGATGTTGCGGGTGGCGGGGTCCGAGTCCCAGCCGAGCAGCAGATCCGGTGAGGAGAGGTGGAAGAAGGACAGGGCGTGGGATTGGGTGAGCTGGGCCAGGTTCATGATCCGCCGGAGCTTCTCCGCCGTGGGCGGGATGCTGACCGAGAGCAGGTGGTCGCAGGCCTTGTTGGACGCGAGCAGGTGGCTCACGGGGCAGATCCCGCAGGTGCGGGCGGTCAGCGCGGGCATCTCCCGGTAGGGGCGGCCCTCGCAGAATTTTTCGAAGCCGCGGAACTGGGTGAGATGGAAGCGGGCGTCCTGCACCTCCCCCTGCTCACCGAGCTGGAGGGTGATCCGGGCATGGCCCTCGATGCGGGTGACCGGTTCGATGGTGATGGTGCGGCTCATGGTGTCGGTCCCCTTGTGAAATGGAGCTCGCCGATCGCCCCGGGGCCCCTGCCGCGAGCGACCGCGCGGTTCCCGTTGGTCAGGGGCCGCGCGATGGGTGCGCGGCTGACGTGGATCCCACCGGCGGCGGTGCCCCGACGTCTCGGCTGGTGGCGGGTGGGCGATCGCTTCATGGGCGCTCCGCGCTCTCCCTGTCCGGGGCGTGGAAGATTTGGATCCGGCGGACCCGCTCGGCGATCCCCGGCTCCAGCCGGGCGCTCAGGTGCAGCCGGGCACCCGGCTCGAGGCGCGTCGCCCGCTCGAGTTGCAGGGGGACCGGCGCGGCCGCTGCGCCGTCGGCCGTATCCGCGATCAGCATCAACGGGACCGCCTCCCCGCGAGCCGCGGAGTTCCAGTCCGCCAGGTCGGGGATCGGTGCCACAACGTCCAGGAGCAGGTCCAACCGTCCGCTCTGTCGGTCCAGGCTTCTCTGCAAGACCTGGAACGGGCTGGTGCGGCTGTAGTCGTCCAGCTCCCAGGTGGGCTCGCCCTTGACGGTCGGCGCTGCCGAGGCCAGGGGTCCGGACTCCCTCAGCAGGGTCTCCAGGGCCTGGACACGGCGGTTGAGCCCCTCGAGCCGGGCCTCGAGGCCATCGATTCGGGTTAGGGGATCGATCTCGTCGGACGCGAGCGGGCCCGCGGCCACCAGCAGGGGGAGCAGCCACGCGGCCCAGCGTTCGCGCTCAGGCGCCAAAGCGGGTCACCTCGCTCGGGTCCGGCGTGCGTCCCTCGATGAGCTCGCTGAGGACATACCAGATCGCGTCCGCGCTGGGTGGGCATCCGGGGACGAAGACGTCCACGTCCACGCAGCCATGGACGGGGCGGACCTGGGGGAAGAGGGCGGGGACGCTGACACTGGGGATCACCGGGTGCTCGGCGACGTTCTCGCGGTACGCGCGGTCCATCACGGCGTCGAGCTTGAACTGGTTGCGCATGGCGGGGACGTTGCCGTTGACCGCGCAATCCCCCAGGCTGATCAGGAGCCTGCAATGCCGGCGGAAGTCCTGCGCTTTGTGCAGATCCTCCTCGGAGCTGATGGAGCCCTCAAGGATACCGACGTCCACCTGATCGGGGAGGGCCTTGGTGTCCACCAGGGGGCTGTAGACGATGTCCACCCGCTGCACCAGATCCACCAGGCGCTGGTCCAGGTCGAGGAAGGACATGTGGCAGCCGGAGCAGCCGTCGAGCCAGGCGGTGGCGACCGTGATCCTGCGCTCACTCATTGGGGGCTCGTTCATTGGGGATGCCTCCGGCGGGCCAGGATGGGGAGGAATCGCTGATCTTTGACCATCTCGCCGGCGGAGGTGCCCTGCTTCACGAGGGCGCCGGTCGGGCAGACCTGGACGCACTTGCCGCAGCCCGTGCAGGTCTCGCTCTCGCCCCAGGGGGCGGCAAGGTCGGTGATGACCCGGCAATCGCTGCCGCGGCCCATGACGTCCCAGGTATGGGCACCCTCGATCTCGTCGCACACCCGCACGCAGCGGGTGCAGAGGACACAGCGGTTGTGGTCCACGCGAAACATCTCGTGGGTGCTATCCACCTCGTAGCGGGACTGGCGGTAGGGGACGCGCACGTGGTCGACGCCGCATCGCTGCGCGAGCATCTGGAGCTCGCAGTGGCCATTTGAGACGCACACCGAGCAGACGTGGTTGCGCTCGGCGAACAGGAGCTCCACGAGGGTGCGGCGGTAGCGCTGAAGGCGCTCGCTGTCGGTGGTGACCTGCATGCCCTCCGCGACCCGGGTGGAGCACGCCGCCGAGAGCCGGTCCTGGCCTGCGATCTCGACCACGCAGAGCCGGCAGGCCCCCCAGATGCTCAGGCCCTCCAGGTAGCAGAGGCTCGGGATGGGGATCTTGTTCTCCCGGCAGACCTCGATGATGGTCTCGTCCTCGCGGGCGGAGAGGTCCTTCCCGTCGATGCTCAGGGTGACGACACGGACGTTGGGCGGTGGGGCGGGTAGGGGCATGTCGACTCCAAGGGCTCGGGTTGTGGCTTCCCTATGGCTCGCGTCGTCAAGTCAATTGCCGCGGTGACCTCGGCGTCACCCCGCAACAACCGGGGGTTGAGCAGCCGGGGCAGAGCGAATCGGCCTCCACCGCGGTTGCCTGCCCGGACCCTCGCACCGTGGCTGAGGATCAAGTGGGGCCCGACAGCTTGCGCTCGTACTCGTCACGGAAGTACCTGAGGGTGGAGAGCACCGGGTTGGGGGCGGTCTGCCCCAGCCCGCACAGGCTGGTGGCCTGCACGACCTCGCACAGCTCCTCCAGCAGCTTCAGGTCCTTGTGGGTGCCCTGTGACCGGGCGATCGCATGGAGCAGGCAATGCATCTGCTGGGTGCCGGTGCGGCAGGGGATGCACTTGCCGCAGGACTCGGACATGCAGAACTCCATGAAGTAGCGGGCCACGTCCACCATATCGGAGGTCTCGTCCATGACGATCATGCCCCCGGAGCCCATCATGGTCCCGAGGCTCTTCAGACTGTCGTAGTCCACCGGGATGTCGAGGTGCTCCGCCGGGAGGCAGCCCCCCGAGGGGCCGCCGGTCTGCACCGCCTTGAAGGCCTTCCCGTCCGGGATCCCGCCGCCGATCACCTCGATGATGTCTCTCAGGGTGGTGCCCATGGGGACCTCGATGAGCCCGGTGTTCTCGATGGTCCCCGCCAGCGCGAAGACCTTGGTCCCCTTGGAGGTCTCGGTTCCGATGGAGGCGAGCCACTCGCCCCCGTTACGGATGATCGGGGTGATGTTGGCGAAGGTCTCGACGTTGTTGATCAGGGTTGGGTAGCCCCAGAGCCCGGCCTCGGCGGGGTAGGGGGGACGGGGCCGCGGCTGACCGCGCAGGCCCTCGATGGAGGCCATGAGGGCGGTCTCCTCGCCGCACACGAAGGCCCCCGCGCCCAGGCGCACCTCCACCTCGAAGCTGAACTGGGTCTCACCGATGTTGTTGCCCATGAACCCCGACCGTTTGGCCTTGCGGATGGCGGTCTGGACCCGCTCGACGGCCAAGGGATACTCGGCGCGAACATAGACGTAGCCCTTGCTGGCGCCCACCGCGTAGGCGGCGATGGCCATGCCCTCCAGCACGCGATGAGGGTCGGACTCCAAGATGGCGCGATCCATGAAGGCGCCCGGGTCCCCCTCGTCCGCGTTGCAGATCACGTACTTCTGATCCGCCGGCATCTTCGCGACCGTGGACCACTTGAGCCCCGTGGGATAGCCGCCGCCGCCGCGACCGCGCAGGCCGCTCGCGGTGATCTCTTCCAGCACGTCGGCGGGGGTCATCTCGCTCAGGGCCTGGATCAAGGCCGAGTAGCCCCCGACCGCCACATAGCCCTTGAAGCTGTCCGGGTCTATGACCCCCGAGTTCTCCAGGACGATCCGCTGCTGGCGGGCGAAGAAGGGGAGATCGGTGGGACAGCGCAGGCGCTCCACCGGGGCCCCGCAGACGCTCGCCATGATGTCCGCGGCATCCGATGGGGACACGTCCCGATAGAGCACCGAGCCCTGCAGATCACAGTCCCTATCGGCGACGGCCACCAGGGGGCCGGCGGAGCACAGGCCCATGCAGCCGACGCCCTTGACCCGGCACGTGCCGTCCCCCTCGCCGCACGCCTTGGTGAGTGCCTCGAGCACGGGCAGGGCCCCGGAGGACTGGCAGCTCGCGGCCATGCACACGCGCACCTCGCGCTCGACGCCGGCCTCGGCGGCCCGAAACTCCTCGGCCTTTTCGGCGAGATCGTCCAGATTCATGTCAATCCAGCCCCTCGAGCTTGGCGATCAGGTCCTCTCCGGTCTGCTTCCCGATTAGGTCGCCGTCCACGACCACGGCGGGGGCCAGGCCGCATGCCCCGACACAGCGCGCGGTCAGCACCGAGAGGCGGTCGTCCTCGGTGGTCTCGCCCGGGTTGACCCCGAAGTGCCCCTCGATCGCCTCCACCAGGCCCCCGGCGCCCTTGATGTAGCAGGCGGTACCGGTGCATACCACGCAGGCATGGCGGCCCTTGGGCTTGAGCATGAAGAGGTGGTAGAAGGTCGCCACGCCGAAGACCTTCGAGAGCGGGAGGTCCAGCGAGGCGGCGACGAAGCGCAGGGAGGCCTCGTCCAGGAAGCCGAAGGCGTCCTGGATGCTGTGCAGGGTCTCGATCAGGGCGTGGCCGGCGTAGCCGTTGCGGCGCATGGTGGCGTTGACCAACTTCCAGCGCTTGTCGCTGCCGGGCAGCGGGGGGCGGGATTGTTGCGTGGCCATGTCCTCTCCCGAAGGCGACGCGTCGTTCAATTACTGGGGGGCGAAGGGGCCACACGCGCCGCCGGTGATGACACTCAGGGCGGGGACGGCAAGGCAGAGACTACCTTGCGACCCGGTCTTAAATGCAGCCCGCAGTCGCGGGGTTATGGGCAGCTCGGCCTCGACCCTCGTGACTCGCTACTTCACATAAAGAAACCCCGAAGTCCGGGGGGAGGAGCTTCGGGGTAATCGCTTCCCGGCTTGGGGTTGCCGGGAAGGGGAGCCGCTTGGGGGGAAGCGACTCCTTGCTTTGCGTTTCCTGGTGAATCAGAGCATAGCAGGTGGAAATAGTTCCGTTGGCGGCGGGCGACGGAAGCGACGTGTCCTCAATGGGCCTGGTCCCAGTTGTCGCCGATGCCGACGTCCACGACCAGTGGCACGGCGAGGTCCGCCGCCGACTCCATCTCGGCCCGGATGCGGCCGGTGGCCATCTCGCGGGCGTGCTCCGAGACCTCGAAGACCAGCTCGTCGTGGACCTGCATGATCATGCGAACCGGCGGCCGATCCGTCTGGATCCACCGATCGACGGCGATCATGGCCCGCTTGATGATGTCGGCGGCACTACCCTGCATGGGGGCGTTGATGGCGGTCCGCTCGGCGGCGGCGCGTCGTCCCTGGTTGCTGTGGTCGATGTCAGTGAGATACAGGCGGCGGCCCAACAGGGTCTCCACGTAGCGGTTGGCCCGGGCCTCCGCGCGGATGCGGTCCATGAAGGCGCGCACGCCCGGGTAACGGCTGAAGTAGAGGTCCACGTACTCCTGGGCGGCGCTACGGTCGATGCCGAGCTGGCGGGCCAGCCCGAAGGCGGACATACCATAGATGAGGCCGAAGTTGATGGCCTTGGCCGAGCGTCGCTGCTCGCCGGTCACGGCCTCGGGCGGGATGCCCAGCACCTCGGCGGCGGTGGCCCGGTGGATGTCCTGGCCGCTCGCGAAGGCGGCGAGCAGGCGCTCGTCGCCGGAGAGGTGGGCCATGATCCGCAGCTCGATCTGGGAGTAGTCCGCGGCCAGGATCCGGTGCCCGGACTCGGCGACGAAGGCACGGCGGATGCGCCGCCCCTCCTCCGTGCGCACGGGGATGTTCTGGAGGTTGGGGTCCGAGGAGGATAGCCGCCCGGTAGCGGCCACCGCCTGATGATAAGAGGTGTGGACCCGCCCCGTGTCCGGATTGATCATCTGGCGCAGCTTCTCCGTGTAGGTGGATCGGAGCTTGGCGAGGCCCCGGTGCTCCAGGATCAGGCGCGGCAGGGCATGACCCTCCTCGGCCAGCTGCTCCAGGACCGACTCCGCCGTGGACGGGGCCCCGGTCGGGGTCCGGGCCACCACCGGTAGCTTGAGCTCCTCAAAGAAGATGGCGCCGATCTGCTTGGGGGAGCCCAGGTTGAAGCGGTGCCCCGCGGTGGCGTAGGCCTGCTCCTCCAGCGCGTGGATCCGCCGGGCGAGCTCGTGGCTCTGCTCCTCGAGCAGGTGGGGGTCTATCCGTACCCCCGTGCGCTCCATGCGCGAGAGCACCGGCACCAGGGGGACCTCGATCTCGGTGTAGAGTCGGGCGAGTGTTCCCGTCTTCTCGAGCCTCGGCCACAGGGTCCGGTGCAGTCGCAGGGTCACGTCCGCGTCCTCGGCCGCATAGTGGCCCGCGGGCTCCACCGGGATCTGATCGAAGCGCAGCTGCTTGGCCCCCTTGCCGGCCACGTCCTCGAAGTGGACCGTGTCGTAATCCAGATACTTTTTGGCTAGCGAGTCCATGTCGTGGCGGCTGGCGGTGCTGTCGAGCACATAGCTCTCCAGCATGGTGTCGTGGGCGATGCCGCGCAGGTCCACCCCGTGGCGGGCCAGCACGCTCATGTCGTACTTGAGGTTCTGGCCGACCTTTGGGCGTTGCGGATCCTCCAGCAGGGGGCGCAGCCGCCCCAGCACCCACTCCCTTGGGAGCTGCTCCGGGGCGCCCGGGTAGGCGTGCGCCAAGGGCACGTAGGCCGCCTCCCCCGGCTCCACGGCGAAGGAGACGCCCACGAGCTCGGCGCGCATGTAATCGAGGTCCGTGGTCTCGGTGTCGACCGCGAAGAGCTCCGCGGAAGCGAGCCGTTGGAGCCAGTCCTCGAACGCGGCCTCCGTTCGGACGAGATCGTAGCTGGCTGCCGCTCGGGTCGCCGGTTCGTCTCCTCCCTCGGGTCCGTCCAGGGTCGCCAGGAGCCGCTTGGACTCGATGCGCTGATACCAGCCCCGCAGGGTCTCGATGTCCGGCGGGGTCGGTCGCAGGTCCGTGGGTCCGAAGTCCAGCGGGACGTCCCGGCGAATGGCGGTGAGCTCCCGGGAGAGCGGCAGCTGGTCCAGCACCGACCTCAGGTGCTCCCCCACCTTTCCCCCGATCCGATCCGCCTCGGCCATGACCCCGTCCAGGTCGCCGAACTCGTTGATCCACTTGGCGGCGGTCTTGGGTCCGCACTTGGGCACGCCGGGGATGTTGTCCACGCTGTCGCCCATCAGGCTCAGATAGTCCACGATGCGCTCCGGGGGCACGCCGAACTTCCCGATCACGCCCTCGCGGTCCAGTATGGTGTCTGTCATGGTGTTGACCAGGGTCACGTGGTCCCCGACCAGTTGGGCCATGTCCTTGTCCCCGGTCGAGACGAGGGTCTGGAGTCCTTTGGCTGCCGCGCGGGTGGCCAGGGTGCCGATGACGTCGTCCGCCTCCACGTCCGGGATCACCAAGAGAGGCAGCCCCATGGCGCGGATGACCTCCTGCAGCGGGGCGATCTGCTCCCGCAGGTCATCGGGCATGGCCGGGCGGTTGGCCTTGTACTGCGGATAGAGGTCGTCCCGGAAGGTCTTGCCCGGGGCGTCGAAGACGACCGCCATGTAGTCCGGCCGATGCGCCTCGATCAGCTTCCGGAGCATGGCGAGGACACCCACCAGGGCACCCGTGGCTTCCCCCCTGGAGTTGCTGAGCTTGGGAAGGGCGTGATAGGCCCGGAAGAGATAGCCGGAGCCGTCCACCAGGATCAGAGGGTACTTGGTGGCCATGGGGGTTCCTCCGCTCGGGTCACAGGTCGCAACCCTAGCACGGGGGCTCCCACCGCCCCAGCCGTTTCGCGGGTCGGTCCGAATCGAAGCTCAAGTCGCCCGCCGGCCCGGTGGACTGCCCGGGGATGCGAGAAAAACGGCCCCGCGTGCGCTGATTGTTGCTCGAGTCGTCATTCCGGCCGCGATCTTTCGCATTCCGTCGGTGGTTTCCGGCTCGTCCGGTCAAATCAAGAACCATGCGACAACCCCGGGCCGGGTCCGCGCCTACCATCGTCGACGGTGCCCCGACCGCTTGCGGGACTGAGAGGCGATGCGTTGGTTTTCGATTGCGACGATTACAGCTACTCTTGCCGCCTGTAGCAGCATCGACGGCGCCAGGGCGGAGGAGTCGGGAGGGCCTGGACATGCGGCGGCCTTCCCTTCCAACCCAAGCCAGGTCCGCACCTCGGACTCCCGGCTGGTGATCGCGGACGCAATCTTCGATCCCAAGACCCGCCGACTGACCATCTACGGTTCGAACTTCGGGTCTCACCGGCTGCCGACGGTACGACTCGGTGCCGAGTACCTGGTGCTGAGATCGGCCAGCAACGATTTGCTCGAGACCGACCCGCTGCCCGCCGAGTTCGGTCCTGGCAAGCACAACCTGACCGTGATCGCGGGCAACGACCGCAGCCTATTCGACATCGTCAGTATCCTGGTGCAAGACGCCGGCTCACCGGAGAGCGGCAGAGTGTCCACGACGGGCCGGAGCCGGATCGTCGCGGTGGACCGCACCGGCGACGTCGGCTGGGATACCTCGGTCGCCCTGAGCGCCGAGGGGCTGCCGCTCGTCGCCTACCTGGACTATGGAAACCGAGACCTTAAACTCGCCTGCTGTGAGGACGCGGATTGCCGCTCGAGCCGCCTGATGACCGTGGACAGTCAGGGTGATCTGGGCTGGTCCAGCTCCTTGGCCCTGGGATCCGACGGCCTTCCGGTGATCTCCTACTACGACGAGGGCAATCGCAGCTTGAAGCTGGCGCGCTGCTCCGATCCCCGCTGCGAGACCTTCGAGCGACGGACCCTGGACGACGCCGGCCCGGTGGGCCAGCACAGCAGCCTGGCGATCGGTCGGGATGGTCTACCGGTGATCAGCTACTACGATAAAGGGCGAGGTGATCTCAAGGTGGCCCGATGCCGCGACCTGGCGTGCGCCGAGGTGTCCATCGCCACGGTGGATCGGGCGGGCGACGTCGGGTGGTACACGGCCATCGCCATCGGATCGGACGGTAGTCCCGTCATCAGCTACTTCGACAGCTCGAGCCGGGCCCTCAAGGTGGCGCACTGCGAGGACGCCGGCTGTTCCCTGGCCCGGGTGAGCATCATCGATACCGGTGGGGTCGGGCTTGGCTCGGACATCGTGGTACCAGAGGACGGACGCCCGCTCGTTGCCTATTGGGACTTCCTGAACGACGACCTGAAGCTGGCGCGCTGTGCCACCGCAGACTGTCTGCGGGCGGACATCAAGACGATCGACCAGGACGGCTCCGTGGGATCCAGCGCGGCCATGGCGATCGGGACCGACGGCAACCCCGTCGTCAGCTACCACGATCACAGCAACGCCGACCTGCGCATTGCCCACTGCGAGGATCCGACCTGTCAACGCGTGCGGATCCAGGCCCCGGACACCCTTGGCTCCGTCGGTTGGCACACCGATATCGCCGTCGGGGCGGATGGCCTGCCCGTGGTCAGCTACTACGATGAGACCAATGGGGATCTCAAGGCCCTACACTGCGGTGATCCTGGCTGCGCGACCCCCCCTTGATTCGCAGGCGCCTGGGTATTCCAATCGACGTTGTGCGATGGTCGCCACCGCCCCCGATGAGGGAAACGGTCTCGATTGGGGAGAGCCTGACGGATGCCATCCCGATCTGTTCTTGCTCGCGCTCTGGAGATGCGACTGTCGCGGCGATCCGTCGGTTGGGCCCTAGGCCGCCCGATACGTGGAGTACAGTGCCCCTCGGACGCGGCTGGCGCCAGGTGATTCGGCGTTTCCCTCGCAACCGGCCCTGATTCAGCAGCCAGAAGGCGAGCCCCCCGGTGAAGCCCGACAAGTGCCTTCCCTTCTACCACCCGACCCGGGTCGTCTTCGTGGACGATGATCCGGCGTTCCTGAACCTGTTGCCCCTGCGCCTCGCCGACTCGGTGCCCTTCCTGCGCTTCGACTCGCCCCGGGAGCTCGTGTCGGAGTTTGCCTCCGGCCGGCTTCAGGCGAGACTCGATCTCGATTGGTGGTATGTCTATCCGGGAGAGGCGGGAGCGGATCTCGCCGAGCAGGTGGTCTCGTTCGACCCGGCAATGATCGCGCTGAGGGTGTTCAATCGCGCCCGCTTTGGTCTGGTGACCGTGCTGGTGGTCGATCACCAGATGCCGGGGATGACGGGTGTCGACCTGCTGCGCGCCCTGGCTCACCTGCCCTGCAAGCGCATCCTTCTCACCGGACAGGCGGACGAGGCGGTGGCCGTTCGGGCCTTCAACGAGGGTCTGATCCACCTCTACCTGCCGAAGCTCCACCCGAGTCTCGACCAAGAGCTCAACAGCGCGATCCGGCGTTTCCAGTTCGACTACCTGGAGGAGGCCACCGGGCTGGTCGCGGGGGTGCTCCAGACGGTCGACCCGGTGGTGTGGGGCGATCCGGCCTTCGCCCGACTCTTCCACGGGCTGTGCGAGGAGCGAAACGCGGTGGAGTACTACGCCGTGGTGCAGCCCAAGGGATATTGGTTGCTGAAGGCCGACGGGCGGGCCGAGATGATGCTGGTCTTCACCGAGGGTGAGCTCGACGCCCAGGCCACCGCCGCCGCCGCCTCCAAGGCCCCGGAGGGGGTGGTCCGACGGCTCAGACTCAGGCGTTGCGCCCTCTGCTTTTCCGGTGACGGCGATCGTGTGCTCACCGAGGACCAGTGGTGGGCGTCCTGCGCCCGCCTTCACCCCTTTCCCGGTCGCAGCGATCGCTTCTTCGCCCTGGTCCGCAACCCCCAGTCCTTGTTCCTGGCGCCGGATCCCGTGGTCGGGCTACGCCACTACCTGGACTACCCTGGTTGACCCGGCGCGAGGACCCCGTTAGCGGTTCCAGAAAAACAAAAGGCCGCACCGAAATTGCGTGGGTGCGGCCCGTCGAAGGAGGAGTGGATGGTTCCGAGGCAGAAGGCTATCAGCGACGATGGCCCTTGTATTTGAGAATTCGCAATCCGCCCCGGTTGTTCGTCAGAGCGCCAACGCCTTTCGCGACATTGCCCTTCCCCCCGACCAGCAGGGCCGGATACCCCGGGGATACGCATCGAGCGTCATCCCGGCACCGGCATCAGCGCTTTCGGAGGGGGATACTGATCAAATGCCATCGTGGCATTTGATCGGCTCGCGCCCCGAGACGCGCGAGTCTCGGGGCGGTCCACTTGCAAGGTCTTGAGGCCCTTGGAAACGGCGGGCCGTCCGTGGCCCGCGCGGGAAGCGCAATCAATCGGCGCGTCCCTATCCCTCATTGGACCGAAAGACCCAGCTCCCGCCACAGCCTCAGGCTGGGTCCACTCTGGTTCATGGTGTAGAAGTGCAGCCCCGGGGCGCCCCCCTCGAGCAGATGCCGGCACAGGCGCAAGACGACCTCGTGGCCAAAGGCCCGAAGAGAGCTCAGGTCGTCGCCGTAGCCCTCGAGTCGCCGCCGCACCCAGCGGGGGATCTCGGCGCCGCAGGCGTCCGAGAATCGGGCGAGCTGCGTGTAGTTGGTGATGGGCATGATCCCGGGGATGATCGGAATCTCGATGCCGAGCTCCCGGCAGCGGTCGACGAATCCGAAGTAGGCGTCCGCATTGTAGAAATACTGAGTGATGGCGGCGTCGGCCCCGGCCTCGACCTTGCGCCGGAAGTTCTCGATGTCCCGGGTCGGGTTGGGTGCCTGGGGGTGGTACTCGGGATAGGCGGCAACCTCGATGCGAAAGGCGTCGCCAGACTCGGCGCGGATGAACTCCACCAGCTCGTTGGCGTACCGGAAATCGCCGGATGCCCCCACCCCCATCCCCGAGGGAAGGTCTCCGCGCAGGGCCACGATGCGGCGGATCGACTGCTCCCGATAGTGGGCGAGGATCTGCCGGATCTCGGCGCGTCGGGAGCCGACGCAGGCCAGATGGGGCGCCGTCTCGATCCCCTGGGAACGCAGCCAGGTCACCGTCTCGAACGTTCGCTCCCGGGTAGAGCCGCCGGCCCCGTAGGTGACCGAGAAATACTCGGGGCCGAGGCCGTTGATCTCGAGAACCGCCGCCTTGAGCTTTTCCATTCCCTCCGGGGTCTTAGGTGGAAAGAGCTCGAAGCTGAAGCTGCGTGGGCTCGCGTCGTTGGCGCTCATCCTGACTCCACTCGCAAAAACGGTGTGGGTTGAATCGAAGGGTCGGTGACGGCCCAGTCCGATCCCCGGCGTCGCTGCGCCCGGGAGGCCGAGAGGGAGGGGGGCGAGCCCCCCTGGGCCCTCGGCCCTTGGTCAGTAGCGATAATGCTCGGGCTTGTAGGGTCCGGTGACGGCCACGCCGATGTAGTCCGCCTGAGCCTGGGTCAGGGTGGTGAGGCGGGCGCCGATCTTGCCGAGGTGCAGGCGCGCCACCTCCTCGTCCAGCTTCTTCGGCAGCGTGTAGACGCCGACCGGATAGTTCTCCGTGTGGGCGAAGAGCTCGATCTGGGCCAGCACCTGGTTGGTGAAGCTGTTGGACATCACGAAGCTTGGGTGCCCGGTCGCACACCCGAGATTCACGAGGCGGCCCTGGGCGAGCAGGATGATGCGCTTGCCGTCGGGGAAGATCACATGGTCCACCTGGGGCTTGATCTCGTCCCACTCGCAGCCGGCCAGGCTCGCCACGTCGATCTCGTTATCGAAGTGGCCGATGTTGCACACGATGGCCTGGTCCTTCATGGCCGCCATGTGGTCGTGGGTGATGATGCTCAGGTTCCCGGTGGCGGTGACGAAGATGTCGGCGATCGGCGCGGCATCCTCCATGGTGACCACGCGGAATCCCTCCATGGCAGCCTGCAGCGCGCAGATGGGGTCGATCTCCGATACCCAGACGGTGGCGCCCAGCCCTCGCAGGGACTGGGCGCAGCCCTTGCCCACGTCCCCGTAGCCGCACACCATGGCGATCTTGCCGGCGATCATGACGTCGGTGGCGCGCTTGATGCCGTCCACGAGGGACTCGCGGCAGCCATAGAGGTTGTCGAACTTGGACTTGGTGACCGAGTCGTTGACGTTCATGCCCGGGAACAGCAGGCTTCCTGCCTTGGCCATCTCGTAGAGCCGGTGCACCCCGGTTGTGGTCTCTTCGGTGACGCCCTTGATGCCCTCGGCGAGGTTGTGCCAGTGGCGCGGGTCGCGCTCGAAATTCCTGGCCAGCACCCCGAGGATGGCGGCCCACTCCTCGTTGTCGTCCACGGTGGGGGCGGGCACCGCGCCCGCCTTCTCGAACTCCACTCCCTTGTGGACCAGCAGGGTGGCGTCGCCGCCGTCGTCCAGGATCATGTTGGGGCCACCCCCGTCGGGCCAATTGAGGACCCGCTCGGTGCACCACCAGTACTCCTCCAGTGTCTCGCCCTTCCAGGCGTAGACCGGGATGCCCTGGGCGGCGATCGCGGCGGCGGCGTGATCCTGGGTCGAGAAGATGTTGCAGGAGGCCCAGCGGACCTGGGCGCCGAGCTCGATCAGGGTCTCGATCAGCACGGCGGTCTGGATGGTCATGTGGAGGCTGCCGGTGATGCGGGCGCCGGTCAGGGGCTTGGTCGCCCCGTACTTGGTGCGCAGGGCCATCAGGCCCGGCATCTCGGTCTCGGCGATGCGGATCTCCTTGCGGCCCCAATCGGCCAGGGACAGATCCGCGACCTTGTAGTCGGTGAACTCACTCATGGGTTTAAGCTCCGGATGTTAAACGTGAGTGAGCGCCGTTGTGGGATCGACCCGTTCGCCGAGCCTGGCCTGGAATGCCCCGATGCCCTCGAGGATCCAGGTTGCAACGCTCCTCGGCGACGAGGTTTTGACGTCTAGGGATGCTGATCAGGCGCAGTCCTGGCGTTCGACCAGCCCGCGTCCCGAGACGTGCGAGTCTCGGAAAGCCTCATCTTCAAAGGCTCAACGCCATCGAAAATGGCGGGCCCTTCCTGGCCCGCTCGGGAAGCGCATCAAGTCAGCGCTTCCCTGGTGGCACATCACCGCAGACCTGCCGCGTCGCGGAGGGCCTCGGCCTTGTCGGTGCGCTCCCAGGTGAACTCGGGCTCCTCCCGGCCGAAGTGACCGTAAGCGGCGGTCTTGCGATAGATCGGGCGCACCAGGTCCAGCATGCGGATGATGCTGTAGGGACGCAGGTCGAAGTGCTCGCGCACCAGGGCGGCGATGCGGTCCTCCGGGATCTTGGCCGTGCCGAAGGTCTCGATGGTGATCGAGGTCGGCTCCGCGACGCCGATCGCGTAAGAAACCTGGATCTCGCAGCGCTCCGCCAGTCCCGCGGCCACGATGTTCTTGGCGACGTAGCGACCGGCGTAGGCGGCCGAGCGGTCCACCTTGGAGGGGTCCTTGCCGGAGAAGGCGCCCCCGCCGTGGCGGGCGGCACCCCCGTAGGTGTCGACGATGATCTTGCGGCCGGTCAGTCCGCAGTCGCCCACGGGCCCGCCGATCACGAAGCTCCCGGTGGGGTTGATGTGGAACTTGGTGTCGCCGTGAATCCATTCCTCCGGCAGCACCGGGATGATGATGTTCTCCATCACCGCCTCGCGCAGGTGCTTGTAGTCCACGTCCGGGTCGTGCTGGGTTGAGAGGACCACCGCGTCCACCGCAACCACCTTGCCCTGCACGTAGCGGAGGGTCACCTGGCTCTTGGCGTCCGGGCGTAACCACGGAAGCACCCCGGACTTGCGCATCTCCGACTGTCGTTGGACCAGGCGATGCGCGTAGGTGATGGGGGCGGGCATGAGCACGTCCGTCTCGTTGGTCGCATAGCCAAACATCAGCCCTTGATCGCCGGCGCCTTGTTCCTCGGGGGCACTGCGGTCCACCCCCATGGCGATGTCACTGGACTGCTTGCCGATCAGGGAGATCACCGCGCAGGTGGAGCCGTCGAAGCCCACGTTCGAGCTCGTGTAGCCGATGTCGCAGACCACGCCGCGGACCAGCTCGTCGAGGTCGATCCAGGCGTTGGTGGTGATCTCGCCACCGACGATCACGGCCCCCGTCTTGACCATTGTCTCGCAGGCGACGCGGGCGCGCTCCGGATTGGGGTCCTGCCGGAGGATGGCATCCAGCATGGCGTCCGAGATCTGGTCGGCGACCTTGTCCGGATGTCCTTCTGATACCGACTCGGACGTGAAGATGTAGTCTCTGCTCATGGCTTTGGGACGCACCCGTCTTCCTGTTGATCCAAACAAATAAGGATAACGCCCGCGGTCCTCAACGCCTAGAGCCCATCCTGCCCGGTGCCGCTCGCGGACCCGGGCTTGGATTTCCCTCCGGATTGGTTACCATGGCGCCCCTGATCGAGACCCCACACACCTCGCTGGAGGACGACCATGGCATCCTTGGAGACACCCGTCTGCGACTTCGGTGCCCCGGCACCCGATTTCTCCCTGCCCGGCGTGGACGGCCAGATCTGGACGCGGGACGCCTGCCGCGGCGAGAAGGGCCTCCTGGTCATGTTCATCTGCAACCACTGCCCTTACGTCAAGGCGGTGCGCGAGCGCATCGTGCGGGATGCGCGGGACCTCCAGGCGCTCGGCATCGGCTGCGTGGCCATCATGTCGAACGATCCCTCGGACTACCCGGAGGACTCCTTCGAGAACATGCAGCGGGTCTCCGCGGAGCTCGGATTCCCCTTCCCCTACCTGCTCGACGAGACCCAAGAGGTCGCCCGCGCCTACGGTGCCGTGTGCACGCCGGACTTCTTCGGCTACAACGGCAAGCTCGAGCTCCAGTACCGCGGACGGCTCGACGCGAGCCGCAAGGAGACCGCCCCAGAGGGTGCGCGTCGGGATCTCTTCGAGGCCATGCGCCAGGTTGCCGAGTCTGGGCGGGGGCCCGAGGACCAGATCCCCAGCATGGGCTGTTCAATCAAATGGAAGGGTGACGCGGGTTAGGCCACGTTACAGGACAGGGGCATCGGGCCCTCGAGCAGGGTGGATCATCTCTCTGGACCGTGCGGCAAGCGCAGGAAACCGGCGCTCCCCTCAGCGCTGCTCCAAGTCGACGGGGCCGAGGGGCGTTGAGCGGGCCAAATCCAGAATATTCGGAAGTGATAAAGTTCTTTTTGGCTGGACATAAGTTTGTTTTGATGTCCCAGCTTTGGCCTTTCGCGCACAATAGTCGCCCTTTGGAGGAACTCTCGCCGGTTTCTCGGTGTCGCGCGGGCTGCTCATCCTGGGCCTGCCGGCTCCTCGGCGGGCCCTTGCCCTAAGCCTCGACCCAGCGCAGCGCCATTCCTCGAGACGGATCTTCGCGGTGGGTCGCCCGCGGGCCACAGCGGCACCCCGCGTCACACCTTCGGGTCATCGAACGTTCAGGTCACAGCACGATTCAGGAGGGGCCATGTCCTCACGCAGAGAACTCGCCAATGCCATCCGCGCCCTCAGCATGGACGCGGTTCAGAAGGCCAACTCGGGCCATCCGGGGGCACCCATGGGCATGGCGGACATCGCCGAGGTCTTGTGGAACGACTTCATGAAGCACAATCCGGCGAACCCGCACTGGGCCGACCGGGATCGCTTCGTGCTCTCCAACGGGCACGGCTCGATGCTGATCTATTCTCTGCTGCACCTGACGGGCTACGACCTGGGCATCGAGGACTTGATGCAGTTCCGCCAACTGCACTCCAAGACCCCGGGTCACCCCGAATACGGCTACGCCCCAGGCGTGGAGACCACCACTGGGCCCCTGGGGCAGGGCATCACCAACGCCGTTGGCATGGCCATCGCCGAGCGGGCCCTGGCCGGCCAGTTCAACAAGCCGGGCCACGAGATCGTGGACCACAACACCTATGTCTTCCTCGGGGACGGCTGTCTCATGGAAGGCATCTCCCATGAGGCCTGCTCGCTCGCCGGCGCCCTGGGCCTCGGCAAGCTGATCGCCGTCTACGACGACAACAACATCTCCATCGACGGCGAGGTGCGGGGCCATGGAGACACACCGGCCTGGTTCCTGGACGATACGCCCAAGCGCTTCCAGGCCTATGGCTGGCACGTCATCTCCCGCGTGGACGGGCACGATGCCGAGGCGATCAAGGCGGCGATCGAGGAGGCCCGGGCCGTCACCGACAAGCCCTCCCTCATCTGCTGCCAGACCATCATCGGCTACGGGTCCCCCAACAAGCAGGGTAAGGAGGAGTGCCACGGTGCGGCCCTGGGTGCCGACGAGGTGGCCCTGACCCGGGAGGCCCTGGGGTGGAGTCATTCGCCCTTCGAGATCCCGGCCGACATCTACGCGGGCTGGTCCGCCAAGGAGGCCGGTGCCGCGGCCGAGGCCGACTGGAACGACCAGTTCGCCGCCTACGCGGCCGCGTATCCCGCCGAGGCCGCCGAGTTCAAACGGCGCATGGCGGGTGAGCTTCCGGAGCAGTGGTCCGAGCAGGCGGACGCCTTCCTCGCCTCCGTGGTGGAGAAGGCCGAGACCATCGCCTCCCGTAAGGCATCCCAGAATGCGCTCAACGGGTTCGGTCCCCTGCTCCCGGAGTTGATGGGTGGCTCCGCGGACCTGGCGGGCTCCAACCTGACGATCTGGAAGGGCTGCAAGGGTATCGGCAAGTCCGACGCCGGTGGCAACTACATCTATTACGGCGTGCGCGAGTTCGGCATGTCGGCCATCATGAACGGCATCGCGCTGCACGGGGGCTTCATCCCCTACGGCGCCACCTTCCTGATGTTCTCCGAGTACGCGCGCAACGCCCTGCGCATGGCCGCCTTGATGAAGATCCCCTCGATCTTCGTCTATACCCACGACTCCATCGGTCTCGGCGAGGACGGGCCAACCCACCAGCCCGTGGAGCAGATCCCGACGCTCCGCATGATTCCCCGCATGAGCGTTTGGCGCCCGTGCGACGCGGTGGAATCCGCGGTCGCCTGGAAGCTGGCCATCGAGCGCAAGCAGGGGCCCTCGTGCCTCATCTTCTCCCGCCAGAACCTGGCTCACATGGACCGCAGCCCCGAGCAGGTGGCGGCGATCGCGCGCGGTGGTTACGTCCTGCGCGACTGCGAGGGCACGCCCGACGCCATCCTGATCGCCACCGGCTCCGAGGTGGAGCTGGCGGTGAAGGCGGCGGAGGCCCTGTCCGACAGGAAGGTCCGCGTGGTCTCCATGCCGTCCACGGACGCCTTCGACGCCCAGGATGCGGACTACAAGGAGTCCGTCCTGCCCAAGGCGGTCAAGGCGCGGGTCGCCGTGGAGGCCGCCACCCCCGACGGCTGGTGGAAGTACGTGGGCAGCGAGGGTGCCGTGATCGGCATCGACCGCTTCGGCGAATCGGCCCCGGCGGGTGCCCTCTTCAAGGAGTTCGGCTTCACCGTGGATAAGGTGGTGGCCACGGTCCGCGGCCTCCTCTAGGCCCAAGCACTCAGGCGGGGGCAGTACCGAGAGGCTCGGCCCCCGCACATAGACGCCTTAGCACACTGACAGGAGTATCTCACTATGACCCTCAAAGTCGGCATCAATGGTTTCGGTCGCATCGGGCGCATGGCCTTCCGTGCCATCTCCAAGGACTTCCCGAACATCCAGGTCGTGGGCATCAACGACCTGCTCGATCCCGAATACCTCGCCTACATGCTCAAGTACGACTCGGTCCATGGCAACTTCCAGGGCGACATCGCCGTGGAAGGCAACACCATGATCGTCAATGGCAAGTCCATCCGGCTGACCGCGGAGCGCGATCCCGCCAACCTGAAGTGGAACGAGGTCGAGGCCGACCTGGTCATCGAGTGCACGGGCTTCTTCCTGACCGAGGAGACCTGCCAGAAGCACATCGACGCCGGCGCCAAGAAGGTGGTGCAGTCCGCCCCCTCCAAGGACGCGACCCCCATGTTCGTCTACGGGGTGAACCACAACACCTACGCCGGACAGGCCATCATCTCCGCGGCCTCATGCACCACCAACTGCCTGGCACCCGTCGCCAAGGTGCTGCATGACAACTGGGGCATCAAGCGCGGTCTCATGACGACCGTTCACGCCGCCACGGCCACTCAGAAGACCGTGGACGGCCCGTCCATGAAGGACTGGCGGGGTGGCCGCGGCATCCTGGAGAACATCATCCCGTCCTCCACCGGTGCCGCCAAGGCGGTGGGCAAGGTGCTGCCCGACCTCAACGGCAAGCTGACCGGCATGGCCTTCCGCGTGCCGACCTCCGACGTCTCCGTGGTCGACCTCACCGTCGAGCTCAGCAAGGACGCCTCCTACGCCGACATTTGCGCCGCCATGAAGGCCGCCTCCCAGTCCGGCGACCTGGCCGGCGTTCTGGCCTACACCGACGAGAAGGTGGTCTCCACCGACTTCCGCGGCCGTGGAACCCCGTCCATCTTCGACTCCGAGGCCGGTATCGCCCTGGATCCCACCTTCGTCAAGGTGGTGGCCTGGTACGACAACGAGTACGGCTACACCTGCAACATGCTGCGCATGGTGGAGCACGTAGCCAAGTAAGGACCGAGCGCCGAGGGCCGGGGGGGAGCGATCTTCCTCGGCCCTGGGGCCACGGCCCTTGAGAGAGCGCTGCGGAAAGCCCCCGGGCTTTCCCCAACGCTTACATCCAGACAGACGGGAGGGAATCGCGCCCATGTCCTTCATCAAGCTCACCGATCTCGACCTCGCCGGCAAACGCGTGCTGATCCGCTCCGACCTCAATGTCCCGGTCAAGGGCGGCAAGGTGACCTCCGACGCCCGGATCACCGCCTCCATGCCCACCTTCGAGCACTGCATCAAGGCCGGTGCCCGCGTCATGGTCATGTCCCACCTCGGCCGTCCAGAGGAGGGTGTCTTCTCCGAGGAGAACTCCCTGGCCCCGGTCGCCGAGGACCTCGGCGCCAAGATGGGTAAGCCCGTGCGCCTGATCCGCGACTATCTCGAGCAGGCCCCGGAGGTCGCCGACGGCGAGCTGGTGCTCCTCGACAACGTGCGCTTCAACAAGGGCGAGGGCAAGGACAACGAGGAGCTGGCCAAGAAGTACGCGGCCCTCTGCGACATCTTCGTCATGGATGCCTTCGGCACCGCCCATCGGGCCCAGGCCTCGACCCACGGCGCCGGCAAGTTCGCCCCCGTAGCCTGCGCGGGGTTGCTGCTCGCCGAGGAGCTGGATGCCCTGAACCGGGCCCTGGCGAACCCCGCGCGGCCGATGGTGGCCATCGTCGGGGGGTCCAAGGTCTCGACCAAGCTCACCGTGCTGGAGGCCCTGTCCGAGAAGGTGGATCAGCTGGTGGTCGGCGGCGGCATCGCCAACACGTTCCTCGCGGCGACCGGCCACAACGTCGGCAAGTCCCTGTGCGAGGTCGACCTGATCCCCACCGCGAAGGCACTCCTCGAGAAGATGGCCGCCCGCGGCGCGAGCATCCCGATCGCGGTGGATGTGGTGTGCGGCAAGAAGTTCGATGAGCATGAGCCCGCGGTGCTCAAGGACGCCAAGGATGTGGCCGACGACGACATGATCTTCGACATCGGGCCCAAGTCCGCCCAGGAGCTCGCCGACATCATCGCCAAGGCCGGTACCATCGTCTGGAACGGTCCGGTGGGGGTCTTCGAGTTCGACCAGTTCGGAGACGGGACCAAGACCGTCTCCATGGCCATCGCCAATGCCCCGGGCTTCAGCCTGGCGGGCGGCGGTGACACCATCGCCGCCATCCAGAAGTACGACATCTACGACAAGGTGTCCTACATCTCCACTGCCGGTGGCGCCTTCCTCGAGTACCTCGAGGGCAAGACCCTGCCCGCGGTGGCGATGCTCGAGGCTCGGGCCAAGGACTGAGCGCGAAGGAAATCGAGGGCCGAGGGGATCTGCCTCGGTCCTCGCCACTCCCTACTCGCCACGCACAGATGCCCAGACGTACCAAGATCGTCGCCACCCTGGGGCCGGCCACGGACTCCACCGAGGTCCTGGACGGCATGCTCGCCGCCGGTGTCGACGTGGTGCGGCTCAACCTGTCCCACGATACCCACGAGCGTCACCGTCAGCGGGTGGAGGCCATCCGCGAGCGCTGCGTGGTGGCCGGCCACAATCGGCAGGTGGCGGTGCTGGTGGATCTCCAGGGTCCCAAGATCCGCATCGGGCGCTTCCAGGACGGTCCCATCACGCTGGCCGCGGAGGATCGGTTCGCCATCGACGCGGCCTGCCCCCTGGATTCCGGCGATCAGACCCAGGTCGGAACCACCTATCCGCAGCTGGCTGACGACGTGCGCCCCGGCGACGTCCTGCTGCTGGACGACGGGGCCATCGAGCTTCGGGTGGAGTCGGTGACGGGCGGACGCATCGACTGCTCCGTGGTGATCGGCGGCAGGCTGTCCAACAACAAGGGCATCAACAAGCAGGGAGGCGGGCTCTCCGCCCCGGCCCTCACCGAGAAGGACAAGGAGGATATCCGTTTCGCCACCGAGATCGGGGCCGACTACGTGGCCGTCTCCTTCGTGCGCAACGGGGACGACATCCGCCTAGCCCGGGAGCTGTTCCAGGCGGCGGGGGGCAAGGGCGGCATCGTCGCCAAGATCGAGCGCGCCGAGGCCCTCCAGGCGGTGGAGGACATCATCGAGGCCTCCGACGTCATCATGGTGGCCCGGGGTGATCTGGGGGTGGAGATCGGCGACGCGGAGCTCCCGGCGGTGCAGAAGCGCCTTATCCACCTGGCCCGTGAGCTGAACAGTGTGGTGATCACCGCCACCCAGATGATGCAGTCCATGATCGAGAACCCCATACCCACCCGGGCGGAGGTCTTCGACGTGGCCAACGCGGTCCTGGATGGGACCGATGCGGTGATGCTCTCCGCCGAGAGCTCCGTCGGCAAGAACCCCGCGAAGGTGGTCGAGGCCCTGGATCGAATCTGCTTCGAGGCGGAGAAGCACGTCACGCGCTCGGGCCACCGGTTGGATTCCGTCTTCGGGCGGGTGGACGAGGCCATCGCCATGGCCGCCATGTACACCGCCAATCACCTCGGGGTGAAGGCCATCGCGGCACTCACGGAGACGGGCTCCACGGTCAAATGGATGTCACGCATCAGCTCGGGAATCCCGATCTATGCCATGACCCGGATCGCGGAGACCCGACGCAAAATCCGGCTATTCCGTGGCGTCTATCCGGTAGCATTCGACGTCGCGAGCACGAACATTCACGAGGTCAACGCGGAGGTCGTTGAGGAGCTCAAGCGACGGGGCACGGTGACGGACGGGGACCTGGTGATCATCACCAAGGGTGACCGCTCCGGCGTGGAAGGCCAAACCAACATCTTGAAGATCATGCGGGTCGGCGAGCACCGCATTCGAAGCAATGACTGATCTGCGATAGCGCCGGCTTTGCGGCGTCCCTAGCAAACACGAGGAGAACCCTTATGGCCCTGATTTCGTTGCGTCAACTCCTGGACCATGCGGCCGAGCACGGCTACGGCGTGCCCGCGTTCAACGTCAACAACCTGGAGCAGATGCGCGCCATCATGGAGGCCGCCGACGAGACCGATTCCCCGGTCATCGTCCAGGCCTCCGCCGGTGCCCGTAAGTACGCGGGCGCCCCCTTCCTGCGTCATCTCATCCTGGCCGCCATCGAGGAGTGGCCCCACATCCCGGTGGTCATGCACCAGGACCATGGCACGTCCGCGGCGGTCTGCCAGCGCTCCATCCAGCTCGGCTTCAGCTCCGTGATGATGGACGGGTCGCTGGGTGAGGACGGCAAGACCCCGACGAGCTACGAATACAACGTCGACGTCACCAAGACCGTCGTCCAGATGGCGCACGCCTGTGGTGTCTCGGTGGAGGGCGAGCTCGGCTGCCTCGGCTCCCTGGAGACCGGCATGGCCGGTGAAGAGGACGGCGTCGGCGCAGAGGGCGTGCTCGACCACAGCCAGCTCCTGACCGACCCCGAGGAGGCCGCGGACTTCGTCAAGAAGACCGGCGTGGACGCCCTGGCCATCGCCATCGGCACCTCCCACGGCGCCTACAAGTTCACCCGTCCGCCCACTGGCGACATCCTCGCCATCGAGCGCATCAAGGAGATTCACACGCGTATCCCCGGCACGCACCTGGTGATGCACGGCTCCTCCAGCGTGCCCCAGGAGTGGCTCAAGATCATCAACGAGAACGGTGGCGACATGGGCGAGACCTATGGCGTGCCGGTCGAGGAGATCGTCGAGGGCATCAAGCACGGGGTGCGTAAGGTCAACATCGACACCGATCTGCGCATGGCCTCCACCGGTGCCATCCGCAAGTTCCTCGTGGACAACAAGAAGGAGTTCGACCCTCGCAAGTACTTCATCGCCGCCACCAAGGCCATGAAGCAGATCTGCAAGGACCGCTACGAGGCCTTCGGTACCGCGGGCAACGCGAGCAAGATCAAGGTCCTCTCCCTCGAGGCCATGACCACCCGCTACGCCAAGGGCGAGCTGGATCCCAAGGTCAACTAACTTTTTCGGCTCCCGCCGAAAAAGTTAAGGGGGCGCCTTCGGGCGCCCTCTTTTTTTGGGAGGGTGATCGCTTGGGTTGGCAACGCAGGGCGCGGCCGGCCGTTCTCGCCCCAATGGCGGGGTCAGAGTGACCAGAGATCGTCGGGGGTTGTATCCATGCCGTAGAGGGCGCGGGGCTCCTCAATTGCCCAGCGGATTGCCTCCGCGGTCGCCTTGCCGATTCCAGGCACGGAGGCCAGCGCATCCGCCGGCGCGGTGAAGACGTCCTCGATGGTGCCGAATCGTTCCAGGAGGCGCCTGGCCCGCTCCGGTCCGACGCCGGGTAGGCCTTGGAGAATGCGTCCCTGGACGCGTGACTTGCCGCGTGGTCGAGTCCCTTTTCGGGGAAGCAGTCCCGATGCATGGGCGCGGCCCTGCCGGGAGGCGAGCAGGATCAAGCCCGCGGTCTCCTCCGGGTCCATGGAGCGCAGCAAGGGGATGCCCAGGAAAAGGGTCAGGGTCACCAGGGCACCCTGGATCGCCTCGCGCCGCATGCGGCTGTCCGCAAGCTCCTGAGACCTGCCCTCCAGGATGATGGCGGCGCGCAATGGTGCCTGGGTGAGCCGCAGCCCCTGGGCGAAGAGCCGCCCGTCCTTGATGGATGCGACCAGGTCCGGCAGCGTCTTGCGCTCGAACAAGAGGGCGTCGTCCACCCGGTAGTCGCCGACCGGGAGCCGCTGAACGCTGAGATGCACGCATTCGTCCCGGCGCAGGGCCTCCAGGACCGCCCCCGGTGCTTCGCGGTCGTCCACAACGATCCTGTATCCCTGCTTGCGGTCCGGCATCTTGGCGGGTGGCGAGTGGATCCCGGGATACCCCCGAGTTGGACCACCGGTCAGGGAAGGGCGCCGAGCTTGGCGGCAGTCTCTTGGTTGACGCCGCAGATGGGGCAGGCGGGGTCCGCCGTGAGGCGCAGGCCGCGCCACTCCATGGTGGCCGCATCCAGCAGCAGGAGCCGGCCGAACAGGGGCTCACCGATTCCCGACAGGACCTTGATGGCCTCCGTGGCCTGGATGCTGCCGATGATGCCCACCACCGGGGCCAGGATGCCGTTGGCGCTGCAGGTCTCGTCCACGTCCCCGCCCCGGGGGTAGAGGCACTGGTAACAGGGGCCTCCGGGCTGGCCGGAGAAGGTGGCCACCTGGCCCTCCAGTCGGATGGCGGCACCGGAGACCAGGGGCTTGCGGGCCGCCACGCACGCGGCATTGACGGCGAAGCGGGTGGCGAAGTTGTCGCTGCAGTCCGCCACCAGGTCCACGTCGGCCAGCAGGGCGGGCAGGGTGTCCTCGGTGAGGCTGCGCTTGACCGTGACCAGGTCTGTCTCCGGGTTCAGGGCAGCGAGGGCGAGTCGGGCGGATTCGGCCTTGGGCAGGCCGATGCGCTCGGTGGTGTGCAGGATTTGGCGCTGCAGGTTGGAGAGGTCCACCGCGTCGAAGTCCGCGAGCAGGAGGCGCCCAACCCCAGCCGCCGCCAGGTACATGGCCACGGGGGAGCCGAGCCCGCCGAGACCCACTACCAGGACGGTGGCCGCGCGCAGCCGCTCCTGGCCCTCGATCCCGAAGCCCGGGAGCATGATCTGCCGGCTGTAGCGCAAGAGCTCCTGGTCATCCATCGGCATCCCGGGCCCTCTTGGTGAACGCGACGTGCCGCGAGATTCCAGGGAACCTCCCGATTTCGATCCTCGGCCCTCGCAACTCGGCCTTCGGCCCTCCGATTAGAGATACCGTCTCCAATGCTCGGGACGTTGATCCCGGCACCCATGCTCGATCTGCTGATAGCGGGTGGCGAAGACCTTCTTGGTGCAGTTGCTCGGTCCCTGGGGGCAGCCGCAATTGGCCCTCAGGGTATCCTCCGTGTAGTAGTAGAGGGCGCGTTTGACTCGGAGCAGCAGTCGGTTGTCCAGATGCAGGCCAAGCTCCTGCAGGGCATCCTCGAGCTCCTTCAGCGTGACCGCGAGCACGTCATAGCTCAGCCGGACCACGGTGGTCGAGGCCGCCTCGCTCGAGACCACGCCCTCGACCTGGCTCAGGAAGCGCACCGCCGTCCCCGCCTGATCCAGGTTCGGATGCAGCTCCCGAAAGGCGATCTCCCGGTGCTTGATGCGCTCGTCGTCTGGAATTTCCATGGCTTATGTATGCTAAGTGGGGCCTCGAAATAATCAAGCGCGTCATCGCCCACCCTCCTTCGGCAGCGAGGTCCCGGGGGTGGCGCTCAATCCGCCCGCGCCAAGGTTACCCGTTCCTGGCCCGCCAGGTCTCGCCGGCTGTGTGGCCCCCGCAGGCCCAGCTCCCCGAGGAGGCGACGCACCGCTGGACCTTGATCGAATCCGTGCTCCAGCGCGAGTAGCCCCCCGGGTCGCAGACAGCGCCCCGCCTCCCGCCCAATGGCGGCGATGGCGTCCAGTCCCTCCGGTCCGGCGGCGAGGGCCTCCAGCGGCTCGAAGGGCAGGCCCCCGCGGCTCAGGTGGGGGTCGCCAGAGGGGACATAGGGCGGATTGGCCAGGATCAGGTCGAGGCTGCGCGAGCCGAAGGCGGCGAGCCAGTCCCCGCGCACCGCCAGGCAATTCGACAGCCCCAGCGTATTGAAGTTGGCGCGGGCCACCGCCAGGGCCGCCGCCGAGCGCTCGACGGCGATGATGAGCCACTGGGGCCGCT